>ENA-ORBV01000431-ORBV01000431.1-microbial-mat-metagenome-genome-assembly--contig:-NODE-431-length-96907-cov-10.359703_pt1 | contig 96907 bp, 75 predicted proteins | sample MGYA00237777_ERZ505514 | MGnify/ENA primary metagenome ERZ505514 (study PRJEB26160, sample SAMN06269048) | microbial mat metagenome | isolation source: Oligotrophic lake microbial mat | place...
GATGCCTACTTCCCGGCAGGTCTGAACCATCTGGGATTCGGGTTTGACCCGTTTGATTTTGCTGATGGCATCGATCATGGCCACGCTGCCGACGAGATAATTCTGGTAGCTGACCATGGATCCGAATTGACCGGCCACGGCCAGATCCACGGCAGCAACCCCGAAGCGGGTTCCCAGGATGCGATCCAGGGCGGTAGGGTTGCCACCGCGTTGTAAGTGGCCGAGAACGACAGAGCGGGTCTCTTTTCCGGTGCCTTCGGCGATGCTTCGGGCCACCTGTTCCCCGGCTCCTCCCAAGGCGGTCTCCCCGTGTGTGCCTGCGATGTGCCTGGTGAAATAATCGCCGTCTTTGGGTTTGGCGCCTTCCGCCACCACGACCATGCTGGAAAAAGTCCCCTCGGCTTCACGTGCAAGGAGGACCTGGTTGATTACTTCGTAGTCGAAGGGGATTTCAGGGATGAGAATAACGTCGGCTCCACCGGCCAGACCTCCGTGGAGGGCGATCCAGCCTGCGTAGCGTCCCATGACTTCCAGCACCATGACGCGTTTGTGACTGCGGGCGGTGGTATGGAGTCGGTCCAGGGCATCAACAACGCATGCGACGGCAGAATCAAATCCGAAGGTCATGGCGGTGGCATCGATGTCGTTGTCGATGGTTTTGGGAACACCGATGGTTTTGACGCCGGCTTCGAAAAGTTGCTGTGCGGTGCTGAGGGAACCATCTCCACCGATGCAAATGAGGCACTCGATACCGAGTCCTGCCATGGTTTCTTTGGTTTGTGCAATGACTGCAGGATCCAGGCCGGTTTTATCTCCGTGGCCGACTTTGGTAATAAAATGGCCTTTATTGGTGGTTCCCAGAATGGTTCCGCCGAGGTGCATGATCCCGGCGGTGGATTGGCGGTCAAGCACTTGATAGCGCACGGGTGACAGGAGACCTTCATAGCCGTCAAGAAAGCCGATGACTTCCCAGTTCATTGTGGAGGCGGCGCGAACCGCGCCCCGGATGACGGCGTTCAGGCCCGGACAATCTCCGCCGCTCGTCAAAATACCAATTCGTTTTTTAGACTCAGACATAAGCCGTCAATGGTAGGGTTGGAACTGTTCCACGTCAGCTATTTTTATCGGGACGGGCTCAGGAAGGAAGAACCCGGATCATGGGCAGGGTGCGATATTGGTGATCCAGGTCCAGGCCATAGCCGATGACAAAGAGATTGGGAATCTGGAAGCCCGTCCAATGGGCGGTTACATCACGTTTGCGGGGAACCTGTTTGTCCAGAAGAACGCAGATGCGGACATCGGCGGCGTTGAGGCCGCGGATTTTTTTGGTGACTTCGTGGAGGGTGAGCCCGGTGTCCAGAATATCGTCAACAATCAGGACATGCCTTCCCGAATAGTCGTCGCCACAGCTGTCGAGCCCCTGGATTTTTCCGGTGGAGCGTGTTCCTTGATAACTTTTCAGTCGCCAACATTCGATCCGGGTTTCCACCGGCAGTTCCCGCAGGAGATCCACCAGGAAAAACAGGCTTCCGTTCATCAGGCCCACCACGGTCAGAGGTTTGCCCCGGTAGTGCCGGGTGATTTCCCTGGCCAGAATCTTGACCCGTTTCCGTATTTGCGGTGTGGAAATCAGGGTCTTACCGGGAGTTGGCATGGGGTGAAAAGTTAGAGTTTCTTCATTTCCCGTCGAATTTTCGCAGTCAGGACCGGATCGGCCTTCAGTGCGGCACCCTGGCTGAAACTTTTTTTGGCTTCCTCCTTGCGGCGTAGTTGAAGGAAGGCAACGCCGGCAAAGTAGTAAATGGCCTGACGCGTGACGGGCGATAGCTTTTCGGGATTGCCGTCGATTTTTTTGACGAGTATTTCGAAGTCACTGCGGGCATTGTCCCGGCGGTTCACGAAGACCGGAAGGCTGAAATTGTTGACGGCGCGTATGAATCGGACGGTTGTTTTATTGGGGGCTGCTTCCACGGCTTCGTCCATGGTTTTGAGACCTTTCTTCAGAAAAGTCAGAGCGGAGGGGCCGAATCCGATATCACGGCTGCGGAGGGTGTAGCTGCTGCCGAGGTAGACTTTGTAGAGCTGGTTTTCCGGATGGGCGGCGGTCAAGGATTCCAATCTGGTGATGAGCTGCAGGGTGACGGCCTTGTCTCCTTTTTCGGATTTGGTGTGCAGGCTCTGAATCTCGATGATGACAGGATGTTCGAAGGACTGGGTATCCGGTTCCAGCGCGAAGGTTGGTTGGAAAGGGCAGAGGCAAAGGGCCAGAAAAGACAAAGTGTGGATGAGGCGTGACATCAGTAGAAAGCTGGCGCATGAAAGCGGGCAAGGGCAAGAAAAGAAAATAAGGTGTTCCGCCCCTGGTCTAGCGTCTTTCAAGGTGCAGCAGGTAATCCTCCAGATGAGATAGGATTTCCCAGGGAGTCAGGCTTTTCTGTAGCACGCGCTGGGGGGAGACGGGAATTTTGGCAATGAATTTGGTCTGAAGGGGTGCTGGCAATCCTGTGAGGAAGAAAACGGGAAGTTCCTGTCCGGGGCAGACCTGTTTCATGATGGCATAGAGATCCCAGCCGTCGATGCCGGGCATTTGGATGTCGAGAAGGATGATGTCGTAACGTGCGGCCCGCATGTACTGAACCGCCTGGGTGCCGTCGGAGGCGGTATTGACGGAAGCTCCCAACGTGTCCAGAAGCATGCGCAGGGCCTTGATCCAACTGGGATCGTCGTCCACCAGAAGCACGGCTTTGCCTTTGAAGGCTTTCTTGAAAAATTTGAGCTTGTGCTGCTCGTCGGTCATGGAAGGCATAGGGATTCGGGAATGTTAATGCTTCAAAGTAACAGGCAATTCCATGTCAGATCAATCAAAACCGGAAAGCCCCTTGTTGTTAAAGGGTTTCATGGCGGGCGCTACCTTGGGTACGGGTCGTGCGACAACGTCGACCGTCTTGGTGGAAGCACCCGCGCTGACCGAGTCAAAAACAACCAGGGTGACTTCATGTTCCCCTTTTCCATGGCTGGTGAAATCGAACGCGAACGTCTGGAGATGGGAGGAAATGTAGGCTTCAGGTTTGCCATTGACAAGCAGCGTCACGTTGCTGCGTGGTGTCGGGGATAAAATCGTGATTTTATAGTGGTTGGGATTTGGCCGGAGCTTGTCGGAATTCCTTTCCATTTTCCATTTGACATCCAAGGTTCCCTTGCGGGATTCGAAAACACTTTCGAGAAAGGTGGGAAAGGGAGACTTGGCCGGTTCAGGTCCTCCGGCCAGGCAGGGCAGAGAGCCAAGCGCGACGATAAGAACGCCATGACAAAAACTTCGGAATATGGAACGATGCGTCATTGCATATGAGTCTGCCTGAATCCGATCCTTTCTTGAAGAGGAAAATGACCGCCCTGTCCGTTCTTCCCAGAATTGTTCTGTTTCTGACGGTCGTGGCGGTCGTTGTGGGGATGAATTATGGGCAATTGGATTTCGCCTGGTGGTATCACAATGATGAACCCTCCAAAGTGCAGCAGATCCAGTCGGGTGAAAGAAACCTGCGCCACCCGCCCCTGATGCTCAGTGTTACGGATCTGTTGGCAAAGATCAGCGGTGCGGGGGAAGATACCCAGGCGGTTGTCAAACTTGGGAGAATGCTTTCGACAGTCAGCATGGCCCTGGCCCTGGCTCTGATGGTGGATTGGGCTTTTGTCATGGTGGGGCCGGGGGCGGCGCTGCTTCTGGCTGTGGTCTTTCCTTTTCAACCGGAACTTTTTGAAGTCGGACATTATTTCAAAGAGGATGCGTTGTTTATCCTTGGCATCGCCCTTTCTCTTCGATCATTGGCCTTTTGGGTGCAAAAGCCGGGAAACCCGGCGGCCGTGTGTCTTGGTGTTTCGCTGGCTGTTCTGGCCGGGGGAAAATATGTTGGCTGGTTCCTGATCGCGCTGATTTTATTACAGGCCCTGCTGGTGGGGAGGAACTTCCGCTCGGCCGTTGGAACTCTTCTGATGGTGTTTCTGGCGGTGGTCTTGGTCATTTACTGGCCGGCTTTTGTCCGTATGAACATCTTTAAACTTTTTCTTGCCGATGAGATCTCCCTCCTTTTTGCCGGAGACTATGGCACGGGTTTGGCGGTTCCCCATGGCACTTACTGGCGAAAACTTTCCGGAGCCTATTCCCAAGCCCTTGTTCTGGTGGGAGCTACTTGCTATATTGTCGCCGTGATACGCAAGAGGGCAACCGGTTTTTGGATCATGCCTGTGTCCTGTATGGTCACAATGCTTTGTCTGGCCTGGACCTCGAAGTATTCGGATCGTTACCTGCTTCCAGTGCTGTTGATGGGTATGGTCATTCTTGTCTGTGGCCCGGTCATGCTGGTGAGGTCCTTCGTGGGAAACAGGGTTTCCGGAACTTGGAAGTCAGCCCTGCCTTTTTTGGCGGGAGGAGCGGCCGCTGCGGTTTTGTTTATCCTGCAATATGGAAACTTTCAGTCAGTTTCCTCCGGATTCAAAACTGACAGCCGTCAGGAACTCATCGGATGGATCAAAACCCACCTGGATGCCGGCAAGGTCATCCTGGCCGAAGACGAATTGGCTAAAATCTCTGATCCGCTGCTTTATGACCGGATGTGGAGGGCTTATTTTGTGGCCGATCTCGGATCGCCCTCCGAGTTGAAAGCCCAAGGAGTCACTCACGTCGTGGTTTCCTATGATGTCTATCACCGCTTTGTCGACGCCAATGTCGTTAGGGGGGGGGCGGGGGCCGGGCTTTTTTTAAAACGGAGACATTTTTACCGCGAAATCCTTGGGGAGGGTAAAATTCTCTGGTCGCGAAAAGCCATTGATCCCAAGGCCCTGCACCCGGGTTTGACCCTGGTCGAACTGAGGTAGTGGCACGGAAGCAGCTGGCAATTTAAATAACGCTTCACCTCTCCACCACGATGTCACGTATCCATTGTTTCCAACATACCGCCACCGAAGGACCCGGGGGAGTTGGCCGTTGGGCAAAAGCACGGGGTATTCCGATGGCTACCACACGTTTTGACTTGAACCATTCGTTGCCCGCCATGGATTCTATGGATGTGCTGGTGGTGATGGGTGGCCCGATGAATATTTACCAGTATCGGGAGTATCCCTGGCTCAGAGGGGAACGGGAGTTCATCCAGGCCGCCCTGCAAGCAGGTAAAAAAATCATTGGATTCTGCCTGGGTGCCCAGCTTCTGGCCGATGCCCTGGGGGCCCGGGTCTACCAGCACAGCCAGTATGAGGTCGGCTGGTTTCCAGTGATCAGGCGACCGGCCATGGGAACAGTCGCTGCCCTGGCTTCGTTTCCTGAAGAGCTGTTTGTGCTGCACTGGCATGGGGACAGTTTTGATCTTCCAGCCGGAACCCAATGGCTGGCTTCGAGCGGGGCCTGCTCCCACCAGGCTTTTATCTATCAAAACCAGGCGATAGGATTTCAATTCCACCTGGAAGTGGCCGTTGAAGACCTTAAGCAATTTGTGGGCTGTGGTTCCGATTTTAAGTTGCCAGGACCTTTTGTGCAGAACGAGGAGCAGGTCTGGAAGGGGGCCGGTGAACATGCCCCTCTGGCCCAGGAAGTGTTGTTCGAATTTTTGGATCGTTTTACCGTCTGAATTATTTCCCGGCTTCGAGCTTCTTGATCAATTCCCTCAGGAATTGTTCGCGTTGGGCCGCTTGTTCCGCAAGGGGATAGGTTCTTGTTAAATTCGGAGATAACAGGCCTCCCGCTTCCACAACAACAACCAGATCCCGCGCCTCATCAAACCAGATGCGGTATTGCGGACCGAAACGACTGTCTTTCCAGCGTTGGAAAACATCGTCGGTTCTGAAGGCGTGGACGGAAAGATCCCGCAGTTCCAGATCCGGTGTTCCATCGCGCATGAGCGAATCCTGATAGGTTCCGAATTCGATGCCTGCGCGGTGGTTAAGTAGCGTCAGGGCAAAGGCCAGGATTGCCAAGGCAGCGGCAGCATAGTGTCCGGACTGCAACCAGGTCGGCTTCCACCAGGGCCCTTTCCGCTTGGACTCGCGGGAGGGGAATTCCCGGCGCAGGGCCGTGCGTAATTCCTGCATACGGTACTGCGGGAGTGCCGGTTCCGCCGCAGCCAGCGCAGCATCCAGGGGAGCGGTCGCCTGAAGGATAGATAACGTGTCTTCCAGTTCCTTGAATTCCCCGGCCCGGTCCGAATCTGTGGAGAGGTAATCTTCCAGCCGCTTTTGTTCTTCGGCGGAAGCTTCTCCGGCCAGAACTTTCAATGCCAGGATTGTGAACAGATCGTCTGTCATAAGAGTTTATCGCAGGTAGCTGAGAATTTCTTTCAATAAAAAAGGATTTTGTTCGAGGCGTTGGCGGATTTTTTTAAGGCCACGGCTCAATTGTACCCCGATGGTTCCGGATGGAGTGTCATATTTTTCCGACAACTCGTGGTAAGTGAGACCGTTGACCACAAAATCCTGGATGAGCCGGGCCTGCTCAGGATCCAGGGAAGAGATGCCTTCTTTCAAGATCAAGGAAAGTTCCTGTAACTCAAGAGGGGAAATCCGTTGAAGAAGTTGTTCGGGTGCCTCAAAGGTGTTTTCGCTTTCCTCTTGGAGGGATTCAAGGCTTTGCACCTGACCCGAGCCCCGTTTTCGGGCAGTACTTTTTCTTTTTTCGGAAATGGCCCGGCGCGCTGCCATAGTGACAGCGAGGCCCCGCAGATTTTCCCAGGTTTGGGCCGTATGAATTTTGGCAACCAACCCGGTCAGGGTTTCAATGGCAACATCTTCGGCTTCGGTAGGGGTCAGGCCGGCCAGGGGATGGCGAGCGGCATGAAACACACAGGGATAGAGCAGGCTGAAAGCTTCTTCCCAAGCGCTTTCATTTCCTTGCTGTAATTTCCTCAGTAAATCCGATTCCCGGGACACAACAGGCATCTAACCCGACAGCTTCATCCCAGTTCAAGCTTCGAATTTGCAAAGAAGCGTCTTCCTGTATGATTCCGTCATGCGTGTTGTGTGGACGGGGATACTGCTTCTGGCCGGAATGGGCCTTCTTCCGGCGGAACCCGATGTCTGGTCGCGGATCCATACGCTGGAAAAAGAAGGGAAAACCGGGGAATCCCTGTTACTTGTTCAACAAACGCTGAGGAATGTGGAAAACTCCCAGGGGATTGATTCGATGGAGATGGTTCCTCTCCTACAGAAGGCCAGCCAGTTCCACATTCGCAGGTCCGATTTTGAGGAAGGAAAAAAATGTCTGGAACGGGTTCTGGAGATCTGTCGGAAAAAGGAAGGTGAAAACTCCATTGCCGCTGCTACGGCGTGGTATGAGCTGGGGTGGTTTCAGCAAAGCCGGGCCGAGTATGCCAGGGCCCAGGTATCTCTGGAGAAAGCGTTGGCCCTGAGGGAAAAACACTTTGGACGCCGTCATGAAAGTGTGGCTGAGTGCCTGAACGGCATCGGAGTGGTTCTGGAAAATCAGGGAAAGTTTGATCTGTCGGAAAAGGCCTATCTGGAAGCATTGCCGCTCCGGCAGGAACTTCTGGGGAAAGAGCATAACGCGACCCTGACAACAGAAAACAATCTGGCAACACTCTATTGGAGCCGGGGAGATTATGCCCGGGCGGAACCGTATTTTGTCGAAGTTCTGAAAATCAGGCGACGGACCCAGGGTCCGGGAGCCCTGGCCACGGTGACCAGCATGAACAACCTGGCACTGCTTTATCGCAGCATGGGGGATCACGAGCGTGCCGAGAGGTTGTTCCTCTCCGTGCTTCGCCTGAGGGAACAAAATCTAGGTTCCCTGCATGCCTTCACCCTGACAACGCTGCATCAACTGGGTCTTCTTTATGCCGATCGGCGAATGTATTCCAAGGCGGAGCCTTTGCTATTGCGGGCGGCGGAAGGCAGAAAAAAAACGGCAGGCCTTGATCATCCGGATACGGCCCGCAGTTTTTTTCATTTGGCCTGGTTTTATGACAGGTCCGGGCGTTTTGAAAAAGCGGAACCCCTGCACATGCAGGCCCTTGATATCCGCCGAAGGATTCTGGGGGAAGAACATCCCGAAACTGCGGGCAGCGAGGCTTTTTTGGCCCGCCATTATCATCTGCAGGGCAAGCATGACCGGGCCGAACCCGTTTATCGCAAGGCACTGGAGTTGCAGACACGCATCCTGGGTCGTGATCATCCGGATACTCTGAAAACTCTGGAAGCATTGGCCTGCCTGGAAATGGATCTAGGCAGGAGGGATGCGGCGTTGATTCACGTTCGCGAAGCCATGGGCGTCCGCGAGCGCATGTTGCAGGAATTGTTTACCTTCACGTCGGAGCAGCAACGGATGGATTTCCAAAAAACGCTCAGTCTCTATGATCTTCCCGCCAGCCTGGGTTCCGCTGATGATATCGCCAAAGTCGTGTTCCGAACCAAAGGTCTTGTGCTGGACTCCGTGGTGGAAGACCGGAACAAGGCGCAGAAACTGGCAGACCCCGCCCTGACAGTCCTGCTGCAACGCCTGCAGGTTGTTTCACGGGAATTGTTGTTGGGCGATATGAAAAAAAGTCCGGCCAATCTGGATGAGCCCTATGACCAGGAGATCCGGCGGGATGAATTGCAGCGGCAACAGGCGGAACTACAATCCACCTTTGTGCGCAGGGTTTCCGCACAGAGCAAAGCCCGCAGGGCTTTGCAGACCGAACTTTCCGAGGTGAAGAAAGTCCTGAAAAAAAACAGCATCCTGCTCGAATGGGTTCGTTATAATGCTTATGAAAAAAATCTGGTCAGTCATCCAAGTTACGGAGTCCTCATGGTATTTCCGGATCAAGAACCGGTCTGGATTCCGTTGGGCCGGGCAGAATCGATCGATCTCCTTGTAAGACGCTATCAGAAAGTGATGCGCCGCCGGGTCAGTGACGATGCAATGGCCTCCATTCTCCGCGATCTATCGGACAGGATATGGAAACCGGTCGGGGAAAAACTAACATCCGATACACGCAACTTGATTCTGTGTCCGGATGGTCCCTTGAATTTCGTATCCTTTTCCACGCTCCTGGATTCGCAGTCGCGCTTTTTGTGCGAAACCTGGAACTTTAGCTACGTGTCCAGTGGACGTGATCTTCTGCGGAGCACAGGCGCAGTTCCTGTGGAAAAAACGGTCATGGTTTTTGCCAATCCGGATTATGGATACACACCTTTTTCCAGCAAGGCGGAGGGGAGTTCACCAGCGGAAACAGACGCGACCCTGTCGGCATTGCGCGATTTCGACTTTATCCGACTCAAGCCATTGCTGGGTTCGCAGGAGGAAGCCGACTGGTTAGGGAAACATGCGTTAGGATTGAAACTCCAGGTGAAGCGTTATACGGGGGTTGAGGCAACGGAGACGGCTTTGAATGCCCTGCGCTCGCCCATGATCCTGCACCTGGCCACCCACGGATTGTTTCTGGGGGAAGAGCAGGGAAATCCTGGGGGGCCAATCCGGGAGGGTTCCCACCCAAAAAGAGCGACGGGCGTTAATCTGAAGGATCCGATGCAGCGCAGCATGTTGATGTTGGCCGGAGCCCAGCGGACCCTGGAGGCCTGGCAGAACGGGGTGATCCCCGATACAAGCCGCGACGGGGTGGTGACTGCTGCGGAGGTGGGGGCGTTGAACCTTGAGGGAACCTGGTTGGTGGTCTTATCCGCCTGCGAAACGGGACAGGGTGAGGCTTTGGCGGGGGAGGGTGTGTTGGGTCTGAGAAGGGGATTTGTCATGGCCGGAGCCCAGAATCTGATGATGACTCTCTGGCCGGTGGCGGACCGGGAGACAGTGCCGTTGATGGGGTCGTTCTACGAGAAAGCCTTTGCCACGCAGGATCCGGCCCTGGCCCTGTCGGAGGTTCAGCGTGAGAGACTGCTGGAGTTGCGCAAAAAACAAGGACTCAGTCAGGCGGTTCGTCTGGCGGGGCCCTTTATTTTGAGCCGATAAAAAGATTCCTGTCCGGATGTAAGAAGTTCAGCGGGTTCTGCGATCTCCTTGGTAGATCATGAATACATTCCTGGCTTTTCTCACCCGCACATCCACTTACATCCTGGGCCGCATCAGTTGGCAACCGCCGACCTGGTTGCATCCGATACACGAAATTCCCTCAAGCCAGCGCCGCCGCTCTCTTATTGCTGCCTTGCTGATCTTCTTTGTTTGTCTCTTTGCCACGCAGGGCTGGCGTTTGTTTCAAAAATCTGCATCGCCCGATGACATTGCCGTGGATGTTTTGGCTCCCGCCTTGGCAGAAATCGGAGAAAACGGCATCCTTCCCCAACCGCTCAGAATTGATTTCAGCGGTTCTGTGGCCAGACTGGAAAACATCGACAAACCTGTGATCAAGGGCCTGGGTCTGGAGCCCGGGATCAAAGGCGTTTGGCAGTGGGAGGGAGACCGCTCGTTGGCCTTTTATCCAGAGAAGGAGTGGGCGGCCGGTAAAACCTACCGCGTCACCCTGCATAAGTCCTTGTTTGCTTCAGGGATCCGCTTGCAGCGTTACGCCCTTAAATTTGAATCGAAGCCCTTCGTGGCCGCCATCGAAACAATGGATTTTTACGTGAATCCGAAAGATCCCGGAATCCGCCAGATCACGGCCGCGCTTTCTTTCAGCCATGCGGTCGATGCCGGGGAACTGAAGAAAGCTTTGGTTTTGGAAGGCAAAGGACTCAAGGCTTTGCTGATCAATCCCAAGGATGAACAGAACTACAAGATCGAGATGGCGGATTTCGGGCGGAAAGCTTTTATTCGTTCTCTTCCGGTGAAGATTCCGGACGAAGCCGTTTTTGCTTATCTTAAGCTTGATAAAAACCTGGCACCTATCGAAGGAAGCAGGTTGGAGAAATCTCTTTCGAGCAATGTCCGGCTTCCGGATCTGGCCAGTTTCCTGAGGATCAAATCATCGGCACTGGAAATTGTCCGGAATACCGACGGTGATCCTGAGCAAACCCTGCTGATTGAAACCTCCCTGGGAGTCACGAGGGAAGAACTGCAAAAAAAACTCTCCGTCTATCTTTTGCCCAAAGACAGGCCCGGACGGGAGGGAGTCGGGATTTCCCATAACCATGCCTGGGTAAGTTTGGAAAAAGTGGATGAGCCCCTTTTAAAGGAATCTGAAAAACTTCAGTTTCAGATCAAGGCATCGGAACAGGACTATTCCGAATTGCACGCCGTGACGCTTAATCTTCCGGCCAAACGGTGGGTCTTCATCAAAATTGAGGGAAAACTGACAGGACTCGGAGGATTTCTCATGCCAAAACCCTATCAAAATGTGCTCGGCATCCCGGACTATCCGCGGGAACTGAGAATCATGCATGAAGGCGCGGTGCTGGCACAAAGCGGCGAGCGGACACTTTCGTTTCAAAGTCGTGGCATTAACCGGGTGGAATGCCGTCTGGGAAAAGTTCCAGCCGAGCAGATCAATCATCTGGTCAGCCAATCGGAGGGGAATTTTCAGAACCCCTATTTCCGCAACTACAGTTTCGGTGAGGACAATCTCGGGAAAGTCTATTACCAGACGATTCTGATTGATGGGCAGGATTCGTCCAAGGCCAACTATACCGCACTGGATTTCAGGAAGTTAATCCAGGACCGGGATGATTCGAAGGGTCTGTTTTTTCTTGAAATATCGGAGCAGAAAGAGGATCAGACGACCCCGCAGAGACTTGCCCAAAAAGGACCGGATTACCAACAGCAGCAGAGCCGTTGGGAAGACCAAAAACGTAACGGTCAAGCGGTGCAGGATCGGCGTTTTGTGCTCATCACGGATCTTGGAATCCTGGTGAAAGACAACAGCGATGGAACGCACGAGGTATTTGTGCAATCGATCAAGACCGGGATGCCGGTAGCGGGTGCAGAAGTCCGCGTTCTTGGAAAAAACGGCGACTCCGTGGCGGCGGTATCCACGGATGGAAAGGGCCAGGGCTCCCTGCCGCGCGTTCTGGATTTCAAGCGTGAAAAAGCTCCGGTGGCTTTTGTAGTCAGCAAGGGTGCAGATCTATCGTTCCTGCCCTATAACCGAGCTGACCGGCGGCTGAATGTTTCACGTTTTGATGTAGGTGGCGTGGAACTGGCGGATGACAAAGCACTAACGGCCTTTGTTTTTTCAGACCGGGGAATTTATCGGCCCGGCGATGAGATGCGCCTCGGTCTGATTGTCCGCTCGTATGATTGGATGGGCAAGCTGGAAGGTCTTCCCTTGGAGGTCGAAATCACCAATCCCAGAGGTCTGGTTGCCCACAGCCAAAAATTCCGCCTTAACAAGGAAGGATTTCTTTCACTGGAGTATACGCCTTCTGAAAGTGCTCCGACCGGAACCTATGCCGTATGTGTTTATCCGGTGAGGAACGGTGAACGCGACCAGATGTTGGGAAGCACCACGGTAAGAGTGGAAGAGTTTCTTCCGGACCGCATGAAAATCAAGGCAGTCCTGAGCAAAGAGATGAAAGAAGGGTGGGTATCCCCCAAGGATCTAAAGATCGCCGTTGAGCTGAACAATCTTTATGGTGCGGCCGCTGTCAACCGGCGTGTGCAGGGGGAACTCACCCTAACGCCTTCCAGCTATTCCTTTTCCCGCTACCCAGACTATCAATTTTATGATCCCGACCTGAAAGCCAGCCAGGCCCTGCGTCTGGTGCAGGAAAGTCTTGAAGAAGTCCGGACGGATGAAAAAGGTCATGCCTTTCTGGACCTCCGCCTGGAACGTTTCGGCCTGGGAGTTTATAGCCTAAGTTATCTGGCCCGGGGATTCGAAGCCGAAGGCGGGCGTTCCGTGGCAGGCGGCGCGAAAGCCCTAGTTTCTGCCCGTTCTTTTCTCATCGGGGCCAAGCCGGATGGTGACCTCAACTACCTGCGGGTCGGCAGTAACCGCCAAGTTGGGTTTCTTGCCGTGCAACCGGATCTGCTTCCTCTGGCCAAAATGGGACTGGCTCTGAAAATTTTCGAACAACGCTACATCTCGGCACTGACCAAACTGCCCAACGGCAGCTACGCCTATCAATCCGTTCTCAAAGAAGTCGAAACGCTGAGCCGGCCTTTCGATCTTGAAGAGCAGGGGTCTTCCCTGGCTTTGCCGACCAAGGAACCCGGCGATTATATCCTCCGGCTTTTTGATGCGGAAGAGACCTGTTTGTCCCAGGTCCGCTTTGTTGTGGTGGGTGATGCGAACCTTTCGCGCTCCCTGGAGAAAAACGCGGAACTGAAAGTCGCTTTATCCAGGCAGGAATACCGTAGTGGCGAGGAGATTTCCCTGTCAATTACTGCCCCCTACAAGGGTGCGGGTTTGATTACGATCGAAAGGGACAAAGTTTATGCCAGCAAGTGGTTCAAGACTGACAGCACCGCAAGCACGCAGAGCATCACCCTTCCCCCAGGGTTGGAGGGAAACGCTTACGTCAATGTGACCCTGTTGCGTTCACTGGACTCGAAAGAAATTTTTGCCAGCCCGCTGAGCACGGCTGTGGTGCCTTTCCGTATCGACCGGGAAAAACGGACGGTGCAGGTCAAGCTGGACGCCCCGGAAAAAGCGCGACCAGGTGATTCTTTTCCGATCACCTACAAAACGGATCGGCCTTCGAAGATTGTGATTTATGCCGTGGATGAAGGCATCCTGCAGGTGGCGCGTTACCAACTGCCAGATCCCCTGGATCATTTTCTTCAGAAACGGGCCCTGCAGGTTGCCACCAGCCAGATCATGGATCTGATCCTGCCCGAATACTCCCTGGCGCGCTCCGTGGCGGCGGCTGGTGGTGATGGGGGCGAGGATCTCCTGGCGGCGAATCTCAATCCCTTCAAAAGACATCGGGAAAAACCAGTTGTTTTTTGGTCCGGTATTGTCGATGCGGGCACCCAGGAACAAACGGTCTTTTACCGGATACCGGATTATTTCAACGGCAGTCTGCGTCTGATGGCCGTTGCGGTCAGCGAGGAGGCTGCCGGTGCGGCGGAACAAGGGGTCGTGGTCAAAGGTCCGTTTATCCTGCAGCCCAATGTTCCGGCTTTTGTCGCGCCGGGTGACAGTTTCGAGGTCTCCGTATCGGTTGCCAACAATGAAGCAGGGTCCGGTCCAGGCGCCTCTCTGCAATTGAAGCTGGCTCTTAGTGATAATCTGGAGCTTCTGAAGGAGCCTGCCATGCCGCTGGTTATAGCTGAGGGTGGGGATCTTGCGGTGACGTACAGGCTCAAGGCCAAAAATCAATTGGGCAATGCGGACCTGATCTTCAGCGTGGCCTCGGAAAAGGAGACGGTTCGTCACGTTTCAAGTCTGAGTGTCAGGCCCTCATCATCCTATCTGACGAAAATCCGGAGCGGATGGTTTGAAAAGTCATCGTTGGAGGTTCCGGTGGAACGGCAGATGTATCCCGATTACAGAAAGCTGGAGGCCCAAGTGTCCCTTTTGCCGACGGGCTTTGCACGTGGCTTAAAAAGATTTCTGGATGATTATCCCCACCTGTGTTCAGAGCAGTTGGCCAGCCGCGCTTTCCCCACGCTCTTGTTGGACGATGAAAGCGGGAGTGGGTTATCGCGTGAGGAGCGGGCGAAAGCCCTGGGCAAAATCATTGAGGTATTGAGAACACGGCAGAATGATCAGGGAGCCATCGGACTTTGGTCGGCCCGTTCCGATCTCTCATTTGATTTCCCTTCGGTTTACGTGATGCATCTCTTGACGGAGATGAAGGAACGGGGATACGAGGTGCCAGACTCCTTCTTCGAAAGGGGCCTGGGCCATCTCGAGCAGATAGCTCAGGAATCGCCCGCCTCAATCCATGAAGCCCGTGTCCAGGCCTATTCCATCTATCTCCTGACAAGAAACCAGAAGATCACCACGAATTACCTGAACCGTTTAAGGAACACTCTGGACCGGGATTATGCGGCGTTATGGCCCAAGGATCTTACAGCCTTGTATTGCGCAGGGAGTTATCAGTTGCTGCAGAACAGAAGGGAAGCAGCGAAAGTGGTTGGATCTTTCCGTCTGACAGATAAACCGCGCCTGGACTACGATGACTTTTATTCGGATCTGAGCCGGAATGCCCAATACCTCGATATCCTGTCCCGGCATTTTCCGGAAAAACTCAAATCTGTTTCTGCGGATGATCTCCTCTTGATCGTGGAGCCGCTGCTCCGGGGTGATTTTACGACACACTCCGCAGCCTATGCCGTGCTGGGTCTTCGTGCTTATGCCGAAAGCCAGATGGATGGCGCGGATTTCCCCTTGAAAATCACGGAAAAGCGAAACGGAGGAGCCGATGTGGATCTTGCCCTGAGCAAGGGATTTATCCAATACGGTGACTTTTCGGAAAAGGCCCGTTCCCTGTTTATGGAAAGAGGAGCAGCCAAACGTGTGTTTTATCAGGTTGTCGAAGCAGGTTTTGACCAGCCTGGAGCAGCCCCCAAACCCTTCCATCACGGCTTGGAAGTGCAGCGCGATTACCGGAACAAGCAGGGTAAAACCGTGGAGACGGTCGGTCTGGGCGAGGAAGTGGAAGTGCGTCTGCGTGTGCGCTCGATCGGACATGATTACATCGAGAATGTGGCCATCCTGGATTTACTGCCGGGCGGATTTGAAGTGGTGGGTGAATCCATTCGCCAGTCGGCTTTTCCCGCTGGAAATGAAGAAACGGAAACGCAGGCGGGAACTGTCACTCAAAAACTGATTCCTGATTATGTTGATGTCCGGGAAGACAGGGTGGTGGTTTACGCCAGGGTGGAACCGGAGGTTTTGGAGTTCGTTTATAAAATGAGGGCCAGCAACCGTGGAGACTACCAGGTCCCGCCATTACAGGCTGAATCCATGTATCGTCGGGAAATCCAATCACGCGGCTCCTCCGGCATGATCAAGGTTCAGGAATGAAATACGGATCAAAAAAAATCTACCGGAAAATGCTGGCGGTGAGTGTAGCGGGAGGACTTTCCATATTGTTAGGATTGGCGCTCCTGCCCAGGCCTGATCTCTGGCAGGGCCTGGTGGAGTCCAGGGCCTATACGGATCTTGACGGAAAATTACTGCGTCTGACTTTGGCGGAGGACGGCGCCTACCGGATCAGAGTTCCTCTCGAAGAAATTTCCCCGGTTCTGGTGGAAACCACACTTCTGCATGAAGACCGTTATTTTTATCAACATCCGGGGGTGAATCCGGTGGCTCTGGGTAAAGCCCTATTGAACGAATGTTCAGGCAATCCGAACCGATTCGGAGCCTCAACGATCACCATGCAGTTGGCCCGTATCCGGTTCGGGCTTAACACACGAAATATCAGCGGGAAGCTGCTCCAATCGTTGCGCGCACTGCAATTGGAATGGCATTACTCCAAGGCGGAGATTCTTGAGGCCTATTTGAACCAGGTCTCCTATGGCCGCAATATTGAAGGGGTTGCTGCGGCTGGCCTCATTTATTATGGCAAACAGGCCCGTGACCTGAATCTGGCTGAAGCCTTGACACTTAGTGTGATTCCCCAAAGCCCGGCCCGCCGTGCGCCACGTTACGCGGATGAAAGCTCCAAGGGAAATACGGCACTCATTGAGGCAAGAAAAAAACTGTTTGACCGTTGGATCGGCCTGCATCCTGCCGATAAGAAACAGGAGGCGGCCCTGCAGATGGCGTTGCAGGTCAGGACTCCCCGTGATCTGCCTTTTCTGGCTCCTCATTTCATCGATTGGAAAATCAAAGGGAATTCGGACGGCAGGACGGGGCTGGATCTTAATCTTCAGCGGCTTTGTGAGGACCGGATCAAGAGCTATATCCGGATGCGGCGTGGCCAGGGAATCAGGAATGCTGCAGCTTTGTTGGTGGATACCCAAACCATGGAAGTCCGGGCTGCAGTTGGGTCTGCTGATTTTTTCTCGACGGAGATCGAGGGCCAGGTCAATGGCTTGACGATGCGGCGCTCGCCGGGATCGACATTGAAACCCTTGTTATACGCGCTGGCCATGGATGAGGGTCTGATCCATCCCCAAAGCCTGTTGAAAGATGCGCCAATGAGCCTGGCGGGGTATAATCCGGAAAACTATGACCGTGATTTCGTCGGACCTGTCTCGGCCTCCGCTGCCTTGCAGCAAAGTCGCAATGTTCCCGCAGTATGGCTTGGTTCACGGTTAAAGGAAAAGTCACTTCATTCTCTTCTGAAGAAATGCGGGATCCTCGGACTCAAGGAGGAATCCTTTTATGGTCTGACGCTGGCCCTGGGTTCGTCCGAAATGAGCATGGTCGAGTTGGCGGAGCTTTACGGCATGTTGGCCAACAGGGGAAATTTTCAGAAAGTGAAAACCGGACTGCGGAACGGGGAAGAGGTTTCGCCCTCCCAGCAGTTGATCAGTCCTGAGGCCAGTTATCTCGTTCTTGATATGCTCAAGCAATCTCCCCGGCCTGACCTGGTGCGGAGTGAGGGACTCAGCGGGCGGCAGGGCTCCGTAAGCTGGAAAACCGGCACTTCCTGGTCTTTTCGCGATGCCTGGTCCGTGGCGGTTTTTGACCGTTATGTCTTGGTGATCTGGTTGGGAAATTTCAACGGCGAAAGCAACCCCGCACTGGTGGGGCGTCAGGCGGCAGCACCGTTGCTGTTTTCGATCATTGATTCGGTTTGTGCCCGAGTTCCCGCAAAAGAAAAGGCCAGGTGGGAATCCCGGGAAGGATTGAATGTGGAGGTGATTGAAGTGTGTGCGCTTTCGGGCGGGCTTCCCTGTGCCCAGTGCTCCAGGAAAATGCAGTCCTATTTCATTCCGGGGATTTCTCCCATCGACCAGTGCACCGTGCATCGGAAGATTCTTGTCGATGCCCGGACAGGTAAGCGTGTCAGAGAAAAAGATCCAGGGCGAAAAATTTTGGAGGAAGTCTATGAAGTCTGGCCTTCGGATATCCGGGAGCTTTTCAGGAAAGCCGGGCTTCCCCGCCGCGTCATCCCTCCCTACGAAGACCTGCAGACTGCCGGGGAGGAAGAACCCGGGGGGCAGGATGCCCCCGTGATTCTGTCTCCCATTAGTGGAGTGGCCTATTTGCTGCCTGCGGCTGCCAACGGGCGTCAGAGCCAGTTGGCCATGAAGGCCAACGGATCAGGGATCCTGCACTGGTTTGCCAATGCCAGGCTTTTGGGAACAACCAAGGCGGGCGAAGACCTGTTCTGGAATCCTGCTCCGGGTAATTACACCCTGACGGTTGTAAGCGCCAGTGGATTGAGTGATTCTGAAAGTATCCGGGTTGAAGCGGCGCCGTGAGGGCATTACCTTGTTTGCCCGGGGAAGCAAAGGCTAACGTTTGGGTCTCAGAGTCTTTTTGGCAGTGATTTCAACAGTGGCCTGAACAAGGGGCATATTGTTTTTATTCACAAAGCGGATGGAGGCGGGCAATTCGACCCTGGTGCTGAATGTGTAGGTTCCGGGTTGGTCGATGGCGCCCAGATTGATCGGGGTTGTTTGTATGCGTTTGTTGGCTTCGATGCGGCTGTCTTTGACCAGGACATGAAGGAATTCAGGATTCAGAACGACACTGGCAACCTGAAGGTCGGAGGCCAGGCCGTTGAAAACAGGTTCGGTTTTGAGATCAAGTGTCCGGGCTTCATGGAGTTGGATTTCCAGACCTTCAGGTTCGTAGCGTGTCACTTCCCAGCCCTTGGTGGCACCCTTGAGCATGTCATTACCCAGAATGATATTGTTGTTGGATGCCGTGTAGGCCTTCAGATCAATCACGACTCCCAGTCCGCTGGTGCTTATATTAGCCTGGTCAAAAGGAACACGGAGATAGACGCGCACCGAGGAGGCACCGATTCTTTCGACATAGAGATTATCCGGAACATTGGAGAAACTGACCGGAACATCGAGAACCATGATCGTTTTGCTTTGGTTCTCCGATTGGGTCTGGTTTTCCTGGATGTAGCGGTTGACCGGCAGCGCGATAACGGCAATAAGGGCGGAGAGGAACCAGAGGGCGAGGGAAATTCTTCCCTTGTTTATGGATGCATGGCTGTTGGCTTCCTGATGGAGCAGCACTCCGAGTTTTTCCTCGAGTTCCTCCTGGGTGGTGACTGTAATTTCCTCAATGGTTCCTTCAGAGGCATGACTGATGGTGCCCCTTTCCTCCGAGAGGATGAGGATGTCGGCATCGCATTTTTCCGAAAGTCCCAGGGCCGCAATGTGGCGTGTTCCCCATTCCTCTCTGTAATTTTCAGCGGTGCTGAGGGGAAGTACAGCTCCGACATGGGTGATGCGGTTGCCTTCGATGATCACGGCCCCGTCATGGCGGGGTGAGCGGGTGTTGAAGAGGGAGAGGATAAGGGAGTGGGTTAGTCGTGCATCATAGTTTTCCCCCCCGATGATAAGAGTTTTGAGATCAATTTTTCCGGGAAAAACGAATAGTCCGCCGATGTGTTTCCGGGACATTTCCATGAATGCGGGTGCGAGATGCGAGATCAACTCGTTGGAATTTTTGCGATGGTCGCCCAGGAAGCTGAACAGACGGGCGTCTTCATAGGCCCGGCGTATTTCCGGCAGGTAGCTGAGGAGGAGAAGGAGAATGAGTGGGCCGGCCAGGGCTGTAGTGAGAATGCGGGTGAGGGGGAAATCGAAAACGCTGACGGCGAAGATGAAAAGGGCAATACCGATCAGGGTCAGAGCCATGCGCAGGAGGCGGCGGCTGGCCAGAAGCCAGGCCAGAAGAAAACGCAGAATGATGACGAAGCAAATCAGATCTGCGATTGTTTGCCAATGCATCTTCATAGGGAGAGACCATGGAACACCCATGCCACAAAATTTGCAAGATTCTTGAGTTTGGAAACCCCTTTAAATTAGGGTTTTTTCAAACTTGCGCTTCAACGGTGATTCATGAACGATTAAGCCGGATTTTAAAAACTATCGCCCAAAACTTATGAGTACCCCCAACCAATTGGAACAGCTGAAAAATGTCACCAAAGTCGTTGCCGACACTGGTGATTTTGAGTCAATGAAGGCCTATGCGCCGCATGATGCGACGACCAACCCCTCTTTGATCCTGAAAGCCGTCCAGAAGGACGAATACAAACCATTGTTGTTGAAGGCCATCAAAGATCGCGCCGGAGCCCCCACCGACGAAATCATTGATTATCTCCTGATCCTTTTCGGACTGGAAATCCTGAAAATTGTTCCCGGTCGTGTTTCCACTGAAACGGATGCCCGTCTTTCCTTTGATACCAAAGGGACGATCGATAAGGCCCATACCTTGATTGGGTTATATGCCAAACACGGCATCGCCAAAGAACGGATTCTGATCAAGATCGCCTCCACCTGGGAAGGTATTAAAGCGGCGGAAGTTCTGGAAAAGGAAGACATCCGCTGTAACCTCACTTTGCTGTTTGCCATGCCCCAGGCTGTGGCCTGTGCTGAAGGCGGCATCCAGTTGATTTCACCTTTTGTGGGCCGTATTTACGACTGGTACAAAAAAAGCGAGGGCAAGGAATTCAGCGGGGCGGAAGATCCGGGGGTCAAATCGGTCAAAGCCATCTACAATTACTACAAAAAATTCGGGTATAAAACCGAAGTCATGGGAGCCAGCTTCCGCAATATCGGCCAGATCCAGGAACTGGCGGGTTGTGACCTGTTGACCATCAGCCCGAACCTTCTGCAGGAACTCAAGGACAACACGCAGCCTCTGCCCCGCAGACTTTCCTTGGAAGAAGCCCAAGCTTCTGATGCGAAAAAAATCTCTTTGGATGAGAAGACCTTCCGCCTGATGTTGAACGAGGATGCCATGGGCACCGAGAAACTTTCCGAGGGGATACGACTTTTCGCCGCAGATGCGGTCAAACTGGAAAAGTTGATCGAACAGAGCCGCTGAAGCAGGTCTGGGACTGTTGAAAAGCCTTGCAGTTCTGACTTGCGCAGGGCTTTATAACGGGCTTGTTTTCCATCTGCCTGTTTAATAAGCTGTGGCCTTCATCACAGGCAGGAACATCCTATTGATATGGCTCCGCAAATCATCCTCCGGGCAATGAATGTCCCCTTGAAGAACGGTCGCCTGTTTATCCGGCTACTGGGCATAGTCTTGTTTTTCCAGGCTTCCAACGCAAGGCTTTCGGCGTCTTCAGCTCAGGAGACGTTTCCGAGTGCGGAAGACAGGGGCTGGATCGCCCAACACCCCGTGGTTAGGGTGGGAGTGGATCCGGACTGGGCACCGTTTTCTTTCCGTGACAGCCAGGGCAGACTGCAGGGCGTGGATCTTGAGCTTTTGGATCTTATTTCCAAGCATACCGGACTGCGTTTTGAAGTGTCCACCAAAGCCAACTGGGACAAGGTCATCCAGGCTGCCAGGGCAGGCGAGTTTGACCTCCTTGCCTCAACAGCCCTCAGCCCCCAACGCCAAAAGGAATTTCTATTTTCAGATCCTTATTTTAATTTCCCCGTCGCCCTTGTCACACGGCAGAAGGAGCCTTTTCTCATCAGCCTGGCGCAGTTGAGAGGACGGCGGGTGGCCAGTCCCCGTGAGCATGTTACCACCGAAGCCCTGGCCTCAGATTATCCGGAATTGATGCTGGTGCTGACTTCAAATACCTCGGAGTCATTGCGGATGGTTTCAAACGGAAAGGCGGATGCCACGGTGGTACAATTGGCCCACGCCAGTTATCTTATCCGTGATCTGGGACTGACGAATTTAAAGGTTTCTGGCATCACGGACTATCAATTCGATCTACGTTATGCAATCCGTCCCGACTGGCGGGAATTTCAGATTTTCATGGACAAGACCGTGATGTCTCTTCCCAAGCATGAAGTGGCGGAGATCCTCAGCCGTTGGATTCACGTGGAGCGTGAACCCTGGATCACGTGGAATACCGTGAAGCCTTATTTTTTTGGGTTCGCGCTTCTAATTGCTGCTGGAGGCATTTTGTTAATTTGCTGGAACACGCTCCAGCGCCGCGAAATCGCGCACCGCCGCCGGACGGAAGTTGCTTTGAAGGCGGCACATGACCGTCTGGAAAGATTGAACGATGATAAAAACTCCATCATGCAGATGGTGGCACATGATCTTCGCAATCCGCTGACCGGCATCGTTTCCGGGGTGGAATTTGTGAAATTCGAGTTGGGGCAGAAGGCGGATCCTCCGGTGTTGGAGAGTCTGAATGAAATCATGGGGCTCTCCGGCCGCATTCAAAACCTGGTGGATCAACTGGTTACGGTCACGACCCTGGAATCCGGAGAACTTACGCTGAAACAAGAAAAGTACGACGCCAAAATGATTGCCCGCCGCACTGTGGAATCCTTCAGAACGGTGGCTTCGGGTAAAGATATTGAATTGAAAGCCTCGTATCCCCCAGGCGAGTGTATGGCCACTGGGGATCCTTTGGCTCTTGAGCGGATTGTCGAAAATCTTGTTTCCAACGCCGTCAAGTTTTCACCCTTCCCCTCCGTGGTGGAGCTTGAACTGGAAGTGAGGGAGGACTGGTTGATCCTGCGGGTCAAGGATCAGGGGCCCGGATTTACCGATGAAGACAAGAAGAAGTTGTTCAAGAAATTCAGCCACCTATCGGCCAGACCAACAGCCGGGGAAACATCCACAGGCCTTGGTCTTTCGATTGTGAAAGCGCTTGTTACCGCATTGAATGGTGAAATTCTTTACGAGACAAAACCGGCTGTGGGAACGACCTTTGTCGTGACTTTGCCAAGGCATCTCAAAGGCTAAGCCTCCCAGCGCCCTAGAACCCCGCAGGGGAGAATTTTGCTGTTCCGTTGGCTGGGAAGTCCCAATTCGGAAACATGGATGGAGCCGCCTTTTTTCTGGAACAGTTCGCCCAGCAGATTGCCCAGGGACAGTGGCGAAAGTTTGTTGGTGTAGCAGTTTATCAGGAAAAAGAGGGGCTGGTCTCCCATGATGAGTCTGCATTCCAGCAACAGCTTCCACAGATGTACTTCCAGTTTCCAGATTTCGCCCGAGGATCCGCGTCCGTAGGTAGGAGGATCCATGATGATGGCATCGTATTTCTTTCCCCGCTTGGCTTCACGGTTGACGAATTTGAGGCAGTCATCGGCAATATATCGGATGGGGGCGCTGGCCAGTCCGGAGAGGGCGGCGTTGTCCCGGCACCATTGCACCATTCCCTTGGAGGCATCCACATGGCAGACATGGGCGCCGGCCGATGCAGAGGAAATGGTTGCAGCTCCGGTGTAGCCGAAAAGGTTCAGCACGTTGATTTCGCGGTTTCTGTCCTGCGCTTTGGCTGCCAGAATTTTTTGGGAGCACCAGTCCCAGTTGGCGGCCTGCTCGGGAAAAAGGCCGGTGTGTTTGAAGTCGGTTGGCCTGATTTTAAATTTCAGGGCATGATACCCTATGGTCCAGGATTCGGGGAGTTGACGGCGAAATTCCCAACGACCGCCGCCGCTTTCACTTCGGTGGTAATAGCCATCCCACTTATCCCAGTCGGAGTTGGCCTGTCGCGGCCATATGACCTGGGGATCGGGACGAACCAGAACGACATCGCCCCAGCGCTCGAGCTTCATACCGTCGCCGGTATCAATGAGTTGGTACTCTTTCCATCGGTCGGCCAGCACGACCTGTTCTCCGTAACCGGAGCTTGGCTCTTTGCTCATGAATGAAAAAGTGAAGCATATCGCCGACGCTGGTGGAAGCGGGGAATTTTCAACAGGGTTTAAACAACTTCTTCCGTTGGACGGCTCTGGAAACTGCCTGTTTTTTCAATCGGGATTAGTCGGACCTTATGAATTGACGGGGGCAAGCCTGGTAAAAGGCATTGTCTGCCTGCCCCAAGCTGATTAAGGTCAAAGCGATGAAAGCATTTAGTATTATACTTTCCGTCATCATGGCGGGAGCCGTTCTCTGGTTTGGCGGACGTTTTTTTGCAGGGATTCCTGATTGGGATCATGGCCTCCTGACGATCAAAGAAACTCCGCTGCCGACCCATGACAAAGACGGCCGTCCGTTGATTTCCTGCCCTGATTGCCAAGGCACAGGGCAGGGGCTCTGCCAGGCCTCCAAGTGCCTGAAAGGTCTTGTCCAGTGCCCTCAACCTTGTCTCAAGCTCACAGTGGGTGACTGGGAAAAATTGAAAGTAAAAGATCATGACCCCGAATTGGTCTGGCAGGTCGTCCGGAAGGGCAATACCTGGAGGGCATGGAGCCAGGAGCACGTGGGCGAGTTGATCCAGGAGGTTAACGGGGAGCTGGTGAACACTGGCAAGTGTTCCGCCTGTGCAGGCACAACCATGGTGGCCTGTCCCCAATGTCTGGGTTCCGCCAAGGGGATCTGTGGAATCTGCAAGGGTATAGGGGTTCTACTGGCTCCGAAGAAAACAGAGCAACAAAAGGAGCCTGAAGTTCCCTCTACTGCTCCCGTGATCGAAATTCAAGTGGAGCCTGTTCCAGAAAAACTGCCCGTCATACCTGATCCGTCATGAGGCTGCTGCTTCGTCGTCTTTCCCTTTCCCTGATTCTGTTTTTGCCCATCTCCTGTCGGGAACCGACAGTTACGACGGTTGAAAATCTGGTTTATGAAGTGGTGGCGGAACATCCCCACGATCCTCTAGCATTCACCCAGGGGCTGGCTTACGGTGACGGGGTCGTTTACGAGGGAACAGGACTGAAAGGGCAATCTTCGCTGCGTGAAGTGGATTGGAAAACCGGTCTGGTCAGGCGGATCCATCGCCTGGATCGACGCTATTTCGGGGAAGGGGTGACGCTGTTCAAAGGCTTGCTCTATCAACTTACTTGGCTGGACGAAAAAGGATTTGTTTACACTGCGGGTGACTTTAAAACCGTGCGCGAGTTTTCCTACATCGGACAGGGTTGGGGACTGACCCATGATGGAACGCACCTGATCATGAGCAATGGATCGGATCTGTTGACTTTCCGGAACTCCGAAACTTTTGAAGTGGTCCGCCAACTATCCGTCCGCTGGAAGGGAGAGCCACTTAAACAGCTCAATGAACTCGAGTTTATTGATGGCTCCGTCTTTGCCAATGTCTGGAAAACACCTTTTATTGTCCGAATCCATCCTGAAACAGGCGACGTGACCGGAGTCCTGGATCTTTCCCTGCTGGAAAAAAAAGCCCAGGCCGGGGCGGGAGAATCCGCAATCGATGTGCTTAACGGTATTGCCTGGAAAGACGATACCAACACCCTGCTGGTGACCGGAAAATTTTGGCCGCTCTTGTTTGAAATCCGTTTGAAAGAAAGCGGAACCCAATAAAACCCCTTTTATTTTCTAACAAAACTTACAGAGAAAGACGTTTTCTGTAGGCGGATGGTGGCTCTCCCGCGATCTTGCTGAAAGCCACGGAAAGCCGTTCGGCATCGTGGAAGCCGCACTGGCCTGCAATCCAATCCATTTTGTGGTCGGTCTGCACCAACAAGGTTCTGGCTTTGGCCACGCGCTGGCGTTCGAGTTCCTGGCGTGGAGTCCGTTGGAGGGTTGCACGGAAACGCAGTTCCAGCGTCCGACGATTCACGTTGAGTTCACGGCATAGTGTCTGGATAGTGATCGGATCACGGTATCTTTGCCGGAATAACTGCAGAGCGCGCCGCATGAGGGGATCTTCGATGGCGCTGAAATCTGATGATTCGCGCGCCACCACATCCCCGGGAGCAACCCGGAAGACCTTGCCTGCTTTATCCCCGTGCTGGATCAGACCGTCGAGAAGTTCTGCCGCCATTCTCCCGATCCGCAGCCATGGGATGGTCACGCTCGAGAGAGGCGGATAGGAAAGGTTGCATAAAAGCTCGTCGTTGTTGGCTCCGACAATGGCAATGTCCTCCGGCACGGACAGACCGCACTCCTGACAAACCTCACAGGCCAGTCGGCCCAGGGGATCGTGGGCCGCGAAGATCGCGACAGGACGGGGGAGACCACGCAGCCATTTTTTCAGGAGAGGTGCCTGGCCACGGTAATACTCCATGTAAGAGTTTCCTTTTTTCTCGCGATCAATGTGCTGTTGGGCCTGGTATCCTTTCTTTTTCAGCCAGGAAACATAACCTTCTCCCCTCTGGGCTGAGTAGTTGCTCTCATTTCCCAAAAAGGCAAAGCTCTCAAAGCCGTATCCGTGAAGAAAGGCGGCGGCCGTTCGTCCGACTTCCCAGTCATCAACATCAATACCAATGGCTCCCGGGTGGGCTTCATCCGTGTCCGCTACCACCACTGGAAGGCCCAGATCAATGAGGGCTCCGGTTTTACCAGGGACTTCCTCGGTAAGAATACCGGCAGGTTTTACTTCGCGCACCAAACGCCGAAGCTCAGTGACAGGCCGGGCGATATCAATAATCCAGTAATCCTGTCCGTCCCGCACGAAGGGGTAAAGAGCCGGAGTCAGTCTTCTCAGGAAGATGTCAGAAATAACTACGGCAATCCGTTTGCGCATGAAAAGAATGGTATTTCAGATTCGTATTTTAACAAGTATATGCCGTAATAAGCGGTTTCCCTTTTTAAAGAAGCCGTCATTGTCATGATTTATGGCTTACATACCTTCCATTCGTTCGATCCCTTTCGAGGGGCCCAAGTCCCAACGTCCGCTGGCTTTCCGTCATTACAATCCCGATGAGGTTGTTGACGGGAAGACAATGAGCGAGCACATGCGCTTCTCCATCGCCTATTGGCATTCCTTCCGCGGAGTCGGTTCGGATCCCTTCGGGCCCGGCACCATCAGCCGGCCCTGGGAGAAGGGCAAAGATCCTGTCACCATCGCCAAGCGTCGTATGGATGCGGCCTTTGAGTTTTTTGTCAAAATCCGCGCACCATTCTACTGTTGGCATGATCGTGACATCGCGCCCGAGGGCCGCAGCCTGCGTGAATCCAACCGCAATCTGGACAAGATCGTGGCCCACGCCCGACAGTTGCAGAAGGCGACGGGAGTGAAATTACTTTGGGGAACAGCGAATCTTTTCTCCAACCCACGTTACATGTGCGGAGCCTCGACGAATCCCGACGCCCACGTCTTTGCCTATGCTGCGGCCCAGGTCAAAAAAGCCCTGGATGCCACGAAGGCTCTGGGCGGTGAAAACTATGTCTTCTGGGGTGGGCGGGAAGGTTATGACACGCTGCTAAACACCAACCTGAAGCGTGAACAGGATCACCTGGCGACGTTCCTTCATATGGCGGTGGATTATGCCAAACAGATCGGGTTCAAGGGCCAGTTCCTCATTGAACCAAAACCGAAGGAACCGACCAAGCACCAGTATGACTTTGATGTGGCGAGCGGGATAGCTTTCCTGCGGACCTACGGCCTGGACAAACATTTCAAATTCAACATTGAAACCAACCACGCAACGCTGGCGGGGCACACCTTCCAGCATGAAATCGAAGTGGCGGCTTCGGCCAAGATGCTAGGCTCCATTGATGCCAATTCCGGGGACATGCTCCTGGGTTGGGACACGGATCAATTCAACACCGATGTCAAAGAGTTGACCCTGGCCATGACCTCCATTTTGAAGGCAGGCGGACTGGGCAGCGGAGGATTTAACTTTGATGCGAAACTGCGCAGGTCTTCTACAGATATTGCCGATTTGTTCCACGCCCACATCGGTGGGATGGACGCCTACGCATTGGCCTTCAAGATTGCCCGCAGGATTTTGGCCGAAGGAAAATTCGAGGCTTTTGTGAAGGACCGCTATTCCTCCTACGATTCCGGCTATGGTAAAGAAATTGAACGCCGTAACATTGGCTTCAAGGAACTGGAAAAGCTGGCGTTGACCAAGCTGGGTGAGCCTAAGCCGAAGAGCGGACGTCAGGAATACCTGGAAAATCTGCTCAACAGTTATCTGCACTGATTGGTTCAAACGTTCTGATTCAGTGCAAAAAAAGGGCGACTGTTAAGTCGCCCTTTTTGCCTGTCCAGACAAGATCCGAGCGGATCAGCCCGGAACTTCCGCGCCATGGATGGTATCACCCTTTTTCATCGGCTCGGTGATGATGTCCTTGACGGTTTTACCGGCGGGGATCATGGGCAGCACATGCTCGGTGTAGGGAACCACGATATCGAGCACATAGGCGGTCTTGGATTCCAGCATTCGTTTGAGGGCAGGGATGAGGTCTTCCGGACGGATGACCTGTTCTGCCGGCACACCGAATCCCTCACAAATCTTGACGAAATCAGGATACAGTTTTTCGCGTTGGTTGGGCAGGCCGAGGAAGGTGTGGCCGCGGTTGCTCTTGAAGAAACGGTCTTCCCATTGCATCACCATGCCAAGGTATTGGTTGTTGATGATGATGACCTTGGCCGCGATGTCTTCTGCTGCGGCCGTGGCCAGTTCCTGGATGTTCATGACAAAGCTGCCGTCTCCATCGATGTCGATGACCTGACGATTGGGCAGGGCCACTTTGGCACCCAGCGCGGCGGGATAGCCGTAGCCCATGGAACCGAGACCGCAGGAGCTGATGAAGGAGCGGGGCTGGGCAAAATCATAGAATTGGGCGGCCCACATCTGGTGCTGGCCCACACCCACCGTGATGATGGCTTCACCCTTGGTCAGCTTGAAGACCTCCTCCACAACCTGCTGGGGCATGATCGCCCCGGGTTCCGTATGGTAATGCAGGGGGAATTTCTTTTTCCATTCCTTGATCTGTGTGTGCCAGGCGGGGAAAGTTTTGCGGGTGCGGTTTTCTTTGGCAATGATCTGGTTCAAACGCTTCAGGGCATAACCCACATCGCTGAGGATCGGAAGATGCACGGCCTTGTTCTTGTTGATTTCAGCGTCGTCCACTTCGATGTGAACAATGGTGGCACCTTTGGCGAACTCGCTTACCTTGCCGGTCACGCGGTCGTCAAAACGCACGCCGAGACCCAGAAGCAAATCGCACTCGTCCACGGCCATGTTGGCGTAAACGGTTCCGTGCATGCCCAGCCATTTGGTGGAAAATTCGTGGGTCTCCGGGAAAGCCCCGATGCCCATGAGCGTGGTGGTCACGGGGATGTTGGTCGATTCAGCGAATTTCTTGAGTTCGGCAGAAGCTTCGGCCGAAATCACACCGCCACCGACATAAAGCATGGGGCGTTCGGCTTTTTCGATCAGGCCGAGGATTTCGTGAAGGGGGAGGTCATCCGCCTTGGGGGGAGCTTTGAAGCCACGCAGTTTGACTTCCTTGGGGAAGACAGGCTGGGTGGTGGCGCCTTGGATGTCCTTGGGCATGTCGATGAGCACGGGACCGGGGCGGCCGCTGGAGGCGATGAGGAAGGCTTCCTTTACGATGCGGGGGATGTCGTTCACATCCATCACGAGGTAGTTGTGCTTAACGATGGGGAGTGTCATGCCGAACACGTCGGTTTCTTGGAAAGCGCTTTTGCCGATCATGGCACGGGCCACTTGGCCGGTGATAGCGACGATGGGGGTGGAATCCATGTAGGCGTCGGCAATACCGGTCACCAGGTTGGTGGCTCCGGGGCCGGAGGTGGCCATACAAACACCCACTTTACCGCTCACGCGGGCATAGCCTTCGGCCATGAAGATGCCGCCCTGCTCATGGCGGGGAAGGATGGTGCGGATTTTTTTGGAGTAGGTCAGGGCCTGATGGATGGTCATGCTGGCCCCGCCGGGATAGGCGAAAATGGTGTCGACCCCTTCGCGTTCCAGGGCGGCGACAAGGATTTCCGCTCCGGTCATGACGTTGTTGGAACGTCCGGTGGCGTTGGATTTGGTCGTGGAGGCTTTGGGAGCCTTGGATTTACTCGTCTTTTTCATGGTAGTCGTCTTGTTTTACCTGTAATGTAATTGGTTCTTATCGGGCTCTCTCCTTGGAAAGAGCTACCTGGTAAGGTGGGATAGCTTACGAAAAAAAAGCATTCTGACAACAAAAAGCGTTGACAGTTTGCCCCTCAAATTTTACCTTCCTCGTTCCTTTTTATGAAAACCTTCTCGGCAAAAGCAGAAACGATTGATCGCAAATGGTATGTGATCGACGCAAACAACCAGGTTGTGGGCCGTGTCGCCCAACAGGTCGCGGACATTCTCCGTGGCAAAAACAAGGTTGTTTACACAACTCACAATGACACCGGCGACAATGTGATCATTATCAATGCTGAAAAAGCGGTTTTTACGGGTAAAAAAGAAGAACAGAAGATTTACCACACCTATTCCGGCTATGTCGGCGGTGAAAAGATCGAATCTCCCAAGCAGGTCCGGCGTCGCCGTCCTACTCTGATCATGGAACGTGCCATCAAGGGAATGATTCCCCACAACCGTCTTGGACGTGCCGTGGTGAAGAAACTCCACATTTATGCCGGAGCCGAGCATCCCCATGAAGCCCAGAACCCTGTCGCCTTCAAGCTGAAGAAATAAGTCAACCGATAATCATTATGCCCGAAAAATCCATTTTCTCCGCCATCGGCCGCCGCAAAGAAGCCATGGCCCAAGTCAACGTCCGTGCCGGCAAAGGCGCGATCACGGTCAACGGCAATCCCTTTGAAGAGTATTTCTGCACCAGTGCCCAGCGCATGATTGCGATGCAGCCCTTGGTGACGACCGAGACCCAGAAACGTTTTGACATCCAGATCCGCGCCAAAGGCGGCGGTTTGGAAGGTCAGGCCGGTGCTTCCAGCATGGCTTTGGCCCGTGCCTTGATCCAGGTAGATGCCGCTTTCCGTGCCGTCCTGAAGAAACAGGGCCTGCTGACCCGTGATTCCCGTATGAAAGAACGTAAAAAATCCGGTCAACCCGGTGCCCGCAAACGCTTCCAGTTCTCCAAACGTTAATTTTTTCATCGTTATTTCCTAAGAAAAAGCGTTCGGACATTTGTCTGGACGCTTTTTTGTTTACGGGAGGAACGGAGGGCGGCACGGTGTGCCGCCGGGGCGTCTTACCGGAATGTTCAAAATAGATTTTTTAGTGAAGGTTACGTTCTGTTGACAATCCAATTTGAGTGCTAGGAGAAACTTGCTAAGCAAGCCGCAATCCTACATGCTGGCAAACTCATGTCTGATCTGAAGGCAGTTGCAGTCATAGGCGCGTCCGGTTACACCGGCGAAGAACTTCTGCGCGTCCTGCTCCTGCACCCCAACGTATCGCTGAAGGCGATCACATCACGGCAGATGGCAGGGCAGAGTGTGGCCAAGGTTCTGGGTTCCACTGCCAAATCCTCTTCCCTGATATTTGAAAACCTCAGTCCGGAACAGGTTGCGGAAAAAGCGGAAGTATTCTTTTTGGCGCTTCCCCACGGCGTGGCCTCGGAATTTGCGGTTCCTTTGTTGAGGGCGGGCAAAACCGTTTTTGACCTGAGTGCGGATTTCCGGTTGAAGGACCAAGCCAAGTATCAGACTTATTACAAGGACGCGCATCCAGCTCCTGATTTGCTCGCCCAATCGGTTTACGGATTGCCCGAGCTTTACCGGGATTCCCTGAAAAAAGCGCAGTTGATCGCCTGTCCAGGTTGTTATCCCACCAGCACGATTCTGGGACTGGCTCCCGCGCTCAGGAACGGTTTGATCAAGACAGAAACCATCATCGTTAATTCGCTCTCGGGTGTTTCCGGTGCTGGTAAAAAAGCCGATACGCTTTACTCCTTTTGTGAGCGGGACGAAAACCTGATGCCATACAGTGTGCCTTCGCACCGGCACATTCCCGAAATTGAACAGGAACTTTCCAGGCTGGCAGGGCATGCTGTAATCATTTCCTTCACCCCGCATCTGGTTCCCCTTATCCGGGGCATGCTGACCACGACGGTGGCTTCCATGGCCAGGCCGGTCACGACGGAGGAAGTGCAAAAAATTTACGAGGATTTTTACTGGAACGAACCCTTTGTCACAGTGCTGGGGCAGGATCAGTTGCCTGAAACCAAACGGGTCATGCGGACCAACTTCATTGAAGTGGCCGTGCGCTGTGATGCGCGGACTGGACGGATCTTTTTCTTTAGTGCCCAGGACAATCTGGGCAAGGGAGCTGCCACTCAGGCGGTGCAGGCTTTCAACGTGCGGTTTGGGTTGAAGGAAAATGTCGGACTTTAAGTTAATACGAATCGAATGTTATGACGGATTACAAGTGGTTGAAGGATGGAGGAGTTACAGCGGCTCAGGGGTATGCGGCAGCCGGGGTTTCAGCCGGAATCAAAGCCTCTGGAAAGAAAGACATGGCTTTGCTGGTCTCGGCGGTGAAAGCACAGCTCGGTGCGACCTTCACGACCAATCAGGTCAAAGCGGCTCCGGTCAAGTTAAGCATGGAGCACGCCAAGAAAGGCGAAGTGCGGGCCGTGATCCTGAACGCGGGCAATGCCAACGCCTGCACCGGTGTCCGTGGGATCAATGATGCCAAGGCCATGGTCCAGGAAACAGCCACCAGGCTGGGCTGCAAAAAACATGAAGTGCTCGTTTGCTCCACAGGGAGAATAGGTATTCCCATGCCCATGCCGAAAATCTTGCGTGGTGTCCGCAAGCTGGTCAAAGAACTGGCCAGGAACGGAGGCAAGGCCGCAGCCAAAGCCATCATGACCTCGGACACTTACGTCAAGGAATGTGCAGCCACCCTGCAGATCGACGGAAAGAACGTCACCATCGGCGGCATGGCCAAAGGTGCCGGGATGATCCATCCCAACATGGCCACCATGTTGTCCTGCATCACCACGGATGCTGCGATTGACCGGAAAACCCTGATCAAACTGGCCGGCGAATGTGTGGAAAAAACCTTCAACCGGATTTCCGTCGATGGTGACACAAGCACGAATGACACGGTTTTTGTCCTGGCCAACGGCATGGCGGCCAACGGTGTGCTGAACAAAAACCATCCCGAGCTTTTTAAATTCGAGGCAGTTCTCACGGAAGTCATGCGCAAGCTGGCTAGGCTGATTATTGAGGATGGCGAAGGTATCAGCAAGGTGGTTGAACTTACCATCCAGGGTGCCCGGAATGATCTGGATGCCAAACGGGCGGCGGAAACAATCGCGCGTTCGCCTTTGGTCAAAAGCTCATGGGCGGGCAATGATCCCAATTGGGGCCGGTTGATGGATGCGTTGGGTTACAGTCAGGCCCAGGTGAAAGAGGAGATGATTGATATCTATTATAACGGGCTGATCGGAGTTAAAGGAGGGTTGGCCAGCGCCACTCCCATGAGTCGGCTGCGCAAGGAAGTCCGGAACCGGAATTTCTGCATAACCATCGACCTGCATCAGGGCAAGGGTTGTTATGGCCTGCTGGTCAATGACCTAACCGAGGAGTACGTCACCTTGAACAAAGGAGAGTAACTGACGCAAAGATGCAAAGGTTTTAAGGCGCAAGTAAGACATTTTTTATTTAAAAACAGCGTCTTTGCGACTTTTGCCTTGTGGCGTTAAAATTCTTGTTTCCTATGAGTGGATTTGAAAAATATATCGAACGTGCCCAGGTGTTGGTCGAGGCATTGCCTTACCTGCAGAGTTTCCGCGGCCAGACTGTTGTGATCAAGTATGGCGGTTCCGCCATGGAAGATCCCCGGTTGGTTGCTTCGGTGGTGCGGGACATTGTTTTCCTCGAAGCCGTCGGCATCAATCCTGTCATCGTGCATGGAGGTGGCAAAGCCATCACCAAACGGATGCAGGAAAAAGGGTTACAGGCCAAGTTTATTGCCGGGTTGCGGGTAACGGACAAAGAATCCGTGGAAATTGTCGACGAGGTTCTTTCCAAGGAAATCACACCGGGCATTACGAAGGAAATCATCAGCAAGGGCGGTAAGGCCCGGGCTTTTTCAGGACGCGATGTTTTCAAGGTCGTGAAGTCGCCACCTTTCGAATTCAAAGGCGAAACCGTGGATCTGGGTTTTGTTGGCGATGTCGTGGGCTGCCAGTTCCTGCGGGTGCTGGAAGCCGTGCGTGAGGAAGTGGTGCCGGTGATTTCACCGGTGGGTGAGGACGAGCAGGGACAGGCATATAATGTGAATGCTGACATTGCGGCGGCGGAAATCGCCATCAGCCTGGAAGCTGCCAAGCTGATTTATCTTTCCGATGTGAACGGGGTGCTCCGTGATCCGAAGGATCCTGAAACCCTTATTCCGACCATCACTCCCAAGGATATCGAAGCCTTGAAGAAAGAGGGCATCATCGATGGTGGGATGCTGCCCAAAATGAATTCCTGCGTGAAAGCGTTGAAGCAGGGTGTGAATAAAATCCACCTGATCGACGGACGTATCCCCCACGGGCTTTTGTTGGAATTATTCACCGATCGCGGAATCGGGACGGAAATTGTCAAAGATTGAGTTATCTTGATGACACGCCTTTTACGGAACAAACGACAGACTTGAAAACACTTCTGAAAGAAACAACGGTGACCGTGGTGGACACAGCGGAGCAGATCAAAACGACCTATGACCAGTTCGTGGTGCCTTCCTACGCCCGCACCCTGGTGTTGACCAAAGGCGAAGGTTGCAAAGTCTGGGACAGCGAAGGCAAAGAGTATCTCGATCTGGGAGGCGGTATCGCCGTCAACTGCCTGGGTCATGCTCATCCTGCCATCACGAAGGCGCTGGTGGAGCAGTCGCAACGGCTGATTCATAGCTCGAATCTTTATTACAATGAACTGCAGGGTCGGCTGGCCCGGGAGTTGGTGGAACTGACCGGGCCGGGTAAAGTGTTTTTCTGCAACAGTGGAGCCGAGGCGAATGAAGGTCTTTACAAGCTGGCTAGAAAGACGCTTCATGAGCAGGGCAGGTATGAAATCATTACCGCGCTGAATTCCTTCCATGGCCGGACGCTCGGGGGTATTTCCGCCACCGGCCAGGATAAGGTGAAGAAAGGGTTTGACCCACTTGTCCCGGGTTTTCTTCACGTTCCTTTCAATGACCTGGAGGCCGTGAATTCCTCAATCACGGACAAAACGGCTGCCATCCTGATCGAAGGAATTCAGGGTGAAGGCGGAATCACGCCGGCCTCGGTGGAGTATTTGTTGGAGCTGAGAAAGTTGACCAAAGAGAAGGGGATACTGCTTCTTATGGATGCGGTGCAGTGTGGCTTTTTCCGGACGGGACGTTTTCAAAGTTATCAGAGAATTCTGGAAGGGGTGGAAGGCGGGGAAGCGTTCCTGCCGGACGGTATTTCCATGGCGAAGTCGTTGGGAGGTGGTTTTCCCATTGGCGCGATCTGGATCGCGGCTCCTTATGCCGATGTTTTCCAGCCCGGAACCCATGGCACGACCTACGGAGGGACGCCTCTGGCCTGTGCGGTCAGCCTGGCCGTTCTGGAGGAAATCAGGAGTAAGCATTTGGATCAAAACATCCGCGAACAGGGAGACTATCTTAAAGCCGAATTGGAGAAGATGAAGGGGAGTCATGGGATCGCCGGGGTCAGAGGGCTGGGTGGGATGCTAGGCCTGTTAATGGAGGGGGATGCGGTGGAAGCGGGGAAGAAACTTCGGGAACAGGGTTTGCTGCTGATACCTGCGGCGGGAAATGTGCTGCGTTTCCTGCCACCTTACAATGTGACCCGGGCCGAGCTTGACGAAGCCCTGGCCATCATCCGGAAAACCTTATGAGAAGTTACCTCAAATTCAACGATTTCAGCCGTACCGAAGTTCAGGAAGTTCTGCGGATGGCTGCCGAGTTCAAAGCCCAGCGGGGCAGGAAGACGTGGAATTTTTTGAAAGGCCAGACCTGGGCCCTGTTGTTTTCGAAAAGCTCCACCCGGACCCGGGTATCCTTTGAGGTCGGATTGCGGGAGATGGGGGCGGAGACGCTATTTTTAAGTTCACAGGATATCCAACTGGGGCGAGGGGAGCCGATCATTGATACCGCGCGGGTGTTGGGCAGGATGGTTCATGGTGCTGTGATTCGAACCTTTGCCCAAAAGGACGTGGAGGATTTTGCCGGGTATTCCGACATGCCAACGATCAATGCCCTGACTGATGACGAACATCCCTGCCAGATTCTGACGGATATTCTGACCTATGAAGAACGGCGGGGCCCGATTCAGGGAAAGAAAGTGGTCTTTGTCGGGGATGCCGACTGCAACATGGGGCGCTCCTGGGTGCATGCGGCGGAGGTGATGGATTTTCAACTGGTCTGTGCGGCCCCGGATGCTTATCAGACCAAAGTCACGAATACGAATGTCACGTTGACCTCGGATCCCAAGGCTGCGGCCAGGGACGCCGATCTTCTTTACACGGATGTCTGGATCTCCATGGGGAAAGAAGCTGAAACCGAGCTTCGTAAAAAAGAATTCCAGGGATATCAGATCAATGCGGAACTGTTGAAGCTGGCGAAACCGGATGCCTTGGTGCTTCATTGCCTGCCTGCTTACAGGGGGATGGAAATCACGGAGGAGGTTCTTGAGCAACATGCGGATGTTATTTTTGAGCAGGCCGGGAACCGGCTGCCTGCCCAACAGGCCATTGTGGCCTTTCTGGTTGGACAGAAACCCTGAAAAAGATTTCGACGCAAAGGGTTCAAGTCGCAAAGACGCTACTTTTTCTCTTTCAGGACTGTCTTTCTTGCGCCTTAAACTCGTTGCGTCTTGGCGTTAAGATCCTGCTCGTTTTGGGTTGGTGTCACCAATGATATTGACTAACCTGAAGTCAGTATGACGCTGGCCACTCAGATTACCTTGTTCCGGATTTTGTTGATCCCGGTGTTTATCGGGTGCCTGCTCTATTACTATGAAAGCAGCAAGCAGGGGGCGGTGCAGGATCTTTACCGCATTGCTGCGGTGGTTGTTTTTCTGGTGGCATCCATATCCGATGCGGTGGATGGATACATCGCCCGTCATTTCAATCAGAGAAGCCAGTTGGGGGCTATTCTGGACCCTCTGGCGGACAAGGCCTTGTTACTTTCAGCGATCATCACTCTGAGTTTTGTGCAGGTGGAAGGGTTGGGAAAACTGCCGCTTTGGTTTTTGGTGCTGGTTCTGAGCCGGGATGCGATTCTGGTGGCGGGCTTTGTCTGCCTGCATTTATTCACCCGTCACATCAAAGTCCGCCCTCATTGGTCCGGCAAGCTTTCGACTTTCCTGCAAATGGCCGCGGTTTCGATCCTTCTGCTTAAATTGTCTGCTTTCCCACTTCAATTGGTAGTTATCGCCGCCGGTCTCTTTACAGCTATTTCTCTGGTTATTTATCTCGTTCGCGGCATCAGATCAATGGTGGATAGCGGTTATGCGCATCCGGAATAGGGGGATTCTTCAGGCCGTCGTCGGGAAGTTTCATATTTATTTTGAATTCCTTTCTTAATTCCGGATCCTCTGTAATCTTCTTCTCTTATTCATGAAACCTGTTCTCGCCATCGTCGGCCGTCCCAATGTGGGGAAATCGGCCCTGTTCAACCGCATCTGCGGCAAACAGATCTCCCTTGTTTATGACCGTCCGGGGGTAACACGCGACCGCCTCAGTATGGAGTGCGTCTGGGAAAACAAACCTTACACGATGATTGATACGGGAGGGGTGGGTTTGGATGATCACTCGGGTTTTGAAGAGGCCATCCAGCGCGAGGTGAGTATCGCACTGGATACGGCCAGTGAAATTCTTTTTGTGGTGGATGGGCGTGAAGGGTTGACCCCTCTCGATGAATCCATAGCCCGTCGCCTGCGTAAAACGAGCAAGAGGATTGTGTTGGTGGTGAACAAGCTCGACACCGACAAGCAGGCCCATGCGGAACAGGATTTTGCCCGGCTAGGTTTTTCCGATACCTTCGGGGTCTCCGCCGCCCATGGGCGGGGTGTGGACGATTTAATGGGAACCGTTTCAGCCCTCTGGGATGAAAAGAGCGAAGTCGAATCCAAGGCCCGAATTCAAAAAACGCGTGTGGCCGTCGTTGGCCGTCCCAACGTGGGAAAATCCTCGCTGCTCAATGCGCTGATCGAGGAAGACCGGCTTATTGTCAGCCCTGTCCCCGGAACAACACGCGATGCCATTGACGTGGACTTTGTCATGAACGGTCATACCTATCAGTTTGTTGATACTGCGGGGATGCGGAAAAAAGGCCGTGTGCATGATCAACTCGAACAGGCCATGGCCTCCCGCACGGCCCATTCGATCAACCGTTCCCACATCTGTATCCTGGTGCTGGACGCGGCGGAGGGTATCGCTGTGCAGGAAAAGAAAATCGCCGCCCTTATTCAGGAGGCCCAGAAGCCTTGCATCATCCTGATCAACAAATGGGACCTGACCAAAGAGGCGGAGAAAAAGCCGGGCCAGACGGATCGTAGTTTCCGGGAAATCTATGAAATCGCGGTTCGTGAGGAATTCTTTTTCCTCGAACACGCGCCGATGGTTTTTGCCAGTGCCAAAGACGGGAGCAACATGAAGATTCTCCTCAAGAAAATGGAACTTGTGGCCAAAAACAGAACCCTCATCGTGCCTACTGGCGAACTCAACCGGGCTGTGGCTGCGATCATGAAGCGTCATCCGTCACCGGTGATGCGGGGTAAGACGCTCAAGATTTATTATATTTCGCAGCAGCGTGAAGAGGACGGAACACCGACCCTGGTGGCGTTCATCAATGACCGGGCGATTTGGACTGACAGTTACCGGCGCTATCTGGAGCAGAACATCAGGAAACAGTTTCCGTGGGAAGGCTGTCCGTTGCGCTGGATTTTAAAGGATAAAAAAGATGCTCCCATCCAGGCCAAGCGTGAGCAGGATAAGGCCAGCCAAAGGCCCAAGCGCGGGCCACATCGTCAGGATCATGGTCGGAAAAGGTGAAATGGCCCTCCGAAAATGCCCGTGGAGGCTTGCGGGTCGCATTTTTTTGAAAGCCCCTGCATCCCCGTTCATCATTCCTTCAAAAAACCTACCTGAGGCCGTTCAAGCCGCTTGGAGTGTGGACTGGTAAGTGACTTGGGCTTGAATTAAGTCACTGTTTTCGGTCTGATCTGTGGGAATAATTACAGTAAAATCCGTATTTAGTCCTTTGCAAGTCATTTATTTTAAATGACTTAAATCGGGTGGAATATTTAAAAAATCGGTTGCTACCCTTGGTTTTTTTTGTGACGATTGATTCTTATGTCAGATTCCTATGATTCGTCGAAGCTGGGTAAGTTGGAAGGGCTGGAAGCTGTCCGGAAAAAGCCCGGAATGTATATCGGAGGGACCGATGAGCGGGCCTTGCATCATTGCGTTTCGGAAGTCCTGGATAACTCGGTTGATGAGCACCTGGCGGGGCATTGTGACAAGATCGATGTGACCATCCACGTCGACGGATCCATTTCGATCCGGGACAACGGGCGCGGTATTCCGGTCGATATCCATCCCCAATACAAGATTCCCGGCGTGGAAATGGTTCTAACCACCCTTCACTCCGGTGGTAAATACGGCCAGGGTGGCTATAAGTTCTCCGGCGGAACCCACGGGGTCGGTGCCAAGTGCGTCAATGCGGTTTCGGAATGGTTCGAAGTAGAAGTTTCCCGCGATAACAAAGTGCATCACATGGCCTTTGAGCGCGGCAAAACGACCAAGAAACTTGAAGTCATCGGTAAAAGCAAAAGCACTGGCACCTTGATCACCTTCATGCCGGACCATGAAATTTTCAAAGAAACCCTTGAGTTCAAGCCCGAGAGGATCGAGACACGTTTGCGTGAGTTGGCGTTTCTTAATTCGGGATTGAAAATTTATTTTCTGGATGAGCGTACGCAAAAGATCGAGCCGGAAGTTTTCTTTTATAAAGACGGTATCGAAGATTTCATCAGGCAACTCAATAAAAACAAGGGCTTGGTTCATGCCAAGCCGGTCATCATTCGCAAGCAGACCCTGGTGGAAACCGCCGACAAGCCGGTCGAAATCCACATGGAAGCCGTCATGCAATACAATGACAGCTTCAGCGACATGGTGCTTTGTTACACCAATACCGTCCATAATCCGGACGGTGGAACCCATTTGTCAGGGTTTCGCACGGCCGTCACCCGCTCGATCAACCAGTATGCCAAGGCCAACAACGTCCTGAAGGAAAAAGATCCGGCGATCACAGGTGACGATGTGCGTGAGGGACTGACAGCGGTCATATCCATCAAGCACAGCGACCCCAAGTTTGAGTCGCAGACCAAAGTGAAGCTGATTTCGCCAGAAGTGGACGGTATGGTGGCCTCCGCAACCTATGAAGGTCTCATGGCATTCTTTGATGCCAACCCTCCTTTGGCCAAAAAGATCATCGACAAGGCCCTGACCGCCGCCCGTGCACGTGAAGCAGCCCGCAAAGCCCGCGAAGCCGTGCGTAAAACCGCGCTTGGTGCCGGTGGTTTACCAGGTAAGCTGGCAGATTGTTCGGATCGTGATCCGGCCAATACCGAGTTGTTCATCGTTGAGGGTGACTCGGCCGGCGGTTCGGCCAAGCAGGGCCGTGACCGTAAATTCCAGGCCATCCTGCCTCTGCGTGGCAAGCTCATCAACGTCGAAAAAGCCCGTCTGGACAAGGTGCTCCAGAATAATGAAATTCGCACCATGATCACCGCCATTGGAACGGGCATCGGGGATGGCGAGGGCGAAGGCGCGTTCAACCTGGAGCGCCTGCGTTACCACAAGATCATCATCATGACCGATGCCGATGTGGACGGATCCCACATCCGCACCCTCCTATTGACCTTCTTCTACCGGCAGATGCCCCAGTTGGTAAAACAGGGCTTTGTCTACATCGCACAGCCGCCTCTCTATCAGGTCAAACGTAAGAAGCGCGAGGAGTATGTGGAAGACGATATCCAGATGGCCAAGATCCTCATCCAACTCGGTACAGAAGACGTCAAATTGAAAAGTTTGGCAGACGGAAAAGAATTCAACCAGAAGCAGTTGGCTGAACTGCTCGAGCTGTTGCAGCAGTTGAACAAGTATGCCACCAGTATCAAACGCCATGGCGGTGATTTTGAAGCCTATCTCAATGCCCGCGATAAAAAAACCGGCAGCCTGCCCCAGCATCTCGTGCGTATCCGCGAAGGGAATGTCGAGACCGTTCATTATTTACTGAGCGATGAAGAAATGGCGCAGTTTGCAAAAAGTAATGCCGACCTCAAACTCTACGGGGATGAGTCCCGTGAAGAGGAAGAAGGGGAAGCCAAATCGGTGGAGAAAAAGAAAGATTCCCCCACCCGCCGCGCCCGCCACATCAGTCTGACCGAGAGTAAAATCATCGCAACCCTTCTGGGCAAGCTGGATGGCAAAGGACTGCACGTGGATCATTATGCTTCGCAGGACGAGCCGTTGTATCAGGTCATCGAAGGCAATGGTGACGATGCCAAGGTGAAACCCTTGTTCTCGCTGCCTGACATTCTCGCCACCATCATGGAAATCGGGCGTCGTGGGGTTCAGATCAAACGGTTCAAAGGGCTGGGCGAAATGAACGCCAAAGAGCTTTACGAGACCACGATGAACCCTGAAAAGCGCAAACTACTTCGGATCGATCTTACGGACGCTGTGGAGGCTGAAGAAATGTTTACGACGCTGATGGGCGACGAAGTGGAGCCTCGCCGCCAGTTCATTGAAGATAACGCCTTGAATGTAAGAAACTTGGATGTGTAGTCACTCTATAGACAATAATACTTGAAATAGTAGTCTCAAGTGACTACATTGAGTGCATGAAAGAAATGAAGCCCAAAGTAACTTACAAGAAAGAGTCGGTGTCTGTTCCCCGCCTCCGGGAGGTTACAGTCGTGCCTGAACTGGGCATGACGATCAACCTGCGGGCAGCCAAAGCCCAGTTGTCTGCCTTGGTGGATATGGTGGAGGAGGGTGAGGAAGTTGTTCTAACACGTGGTGGCAAGCCTGTCCTGCGGATGGTGCCGTTCAGGGCCAGCAAGAAGCCCTACAAAGTAGACTGGGAACTCCTGCAATCCATGCCCAAGCAGACGGAAGGCCCATTTGCGGAAGACCTGGTTCGGGCGGACCGGGATGGAAGAGGCTGGTAAATTCCCATGTACATCGACACCAGCATCATGGTCAAACTCCTGACCTTCGAGCCAGATTCGGCGTTTTATGCCGACAAAGTCGAAGGCCGGCATCTGGCCTCTTCCGAACTCCTTTTGACCGAAGTCGCCAGTGCTCTGCTCGCCAAGGAGCGCGGGGGCAGGCTGGACTCCAGCCAGCGGCAGCGGGCTTGGAATGCGTTTCAGGGCCAGGTGGAAGGGCAGGATATCCGTCTGCTTCCTAGTCGTGCGGAAACCTTCCGCAAGGCAGCGTTGATCATGGAACTCTGCCATCCGCTGGTGCCTTTACGCTCGCTGGACGCACTTCATCTGGCGGCCTGCGATCTCTCCCAGGATTTCCCCCTGGTCTCCAACGATACCAGGATGATGGCAGCAGCCCAGCGTCTGGGCATTCCTGTTCTGTGACTGATTTTTTAATAACCAACTGATAGAAGTAACTTATGGCAGATGACAAAACACCCCCCAACGATCCAAAACCGACGCCCGGCTCACTTTTCGCGCAGAACGAGAAGATTGAAAAAATCAATGTGGCAGACGAAATCAAGGGGTCCTTCCTGGATTACTCCATGTCCGTCATCATTTCCCGCGCATTACCTGATGTGCGTGACGGTCTGAAACCTTCCCAGCGCCGCATCCTTTTTGCGATGCATGACCTGAATCTTTATCCCGGACGCCAGCACAGAAAATGCGCCAAAATTTGCGGTGACACTTCCGGCAACTATCATCCGCACGGTGAAGCGGTCATTTATCCAACCCTGGTCCATATGGCGCAGCCCTGGGTGATGCGTGAACGCCTGGTGGACGGGCAGGGAAATTTCGGTTCGGTGGAAGGTGATCCTCCGGCTGCCATGCGTTATACGGAAGCGCGATTGACTCATCTGGGTGCCGCCCTGATGGAAGACATGGAGCGCGATACCGTGGATTTTGTCCCTAACTATGACGAGACCAGGACCGAGCCCGTGGTTTTCCCGGCTGCTTTCCCGAACCTCCTGGTCAATGGCGGAACGGGTATCGCCGTCGGTATGGCCACCAACATCGCGCCGCATAATCTGGGTGAAGTGGTGGACGGCATCTGCGCTGTGGTCGACGACCCCGATATCCAGGTCGAGGCCCTGATGAAATACGTCAAGGGGCCGGATTTCCCCACGGGTTGCTCGATCCTGGGCATCGAAGGCATCAAGAGTTATTTCAAGACCGGTCGTGGCTCAGTCAAAATCCGTGGCAAGCTGCACACGGAAGAAATGAAGGGCGGCAAGGATGTCATCGTCGTCGATGAAATTCCTTTCAACGTCAACCGCGCCACCCTGGTGGAGCGTATCGCCGATTTAGTCAATGAAAAGACCCTGACCGATATTACTGCCATCCGTGACGAGTCCGATGAAAACACCCGGGTGGTGATCGAACTCAAGCGCGATGCCGCCGTCAAAGTGGTTATCAACAACCTCTACAAACTGACTTCACTTGAAACCAGCTTCAGCAGCAACATGCTGGCTATCGATCAGCGTCGTCCCAAAGTGCTGAATCTCAAAGACCTCATGGTCTGCTACATCGAGCACCGCCGCGAAGTCATCATCCGCCGGACCAAATTCGAACTGGCCAATGCCGAGAAACGCGCGGAAACACTCGAAGGTTTCCTCATTGCCCTGGCCAACATGGATGAATTCATCCGTGTCATCCGCGAATCGAAAACCCGTGATGAAGCCCGTCTCAAACTGGCAGGCTACGAGTTCACCCGCAACAATGTGGAGAAGTTCGGCGTGATGATCCGCAGCGAGGCCCGATTGGACAAAGGCCGCTATCTTTTCAGCGAGCAGCAGATCGAGGCGATCCTGGAACTCCGACTTTATCAACTGGTGGGTCTGGAGCATGAAAAAATCAAAACTGAATACGCCGAGATTCTGGCCAAAATCCAGGATCTCGTGGATATTCTGGAGAGTGAAAAGCGCGTGTTGGGCATCATCAAGGGGGAACTCAAGGCCATCAGGGATAAACATGCCACTCCACGCCGCACCCAGATCGTGCCGGACGAAGGGGAGATGGCGATCGAGGATCTGATTGCCAATGAAGGCGTTGTCATCACCCTGACCCATCGAGGCCTGATCAAACGCACCCGCGCTTCCGATTACCGGAACCAGCGCCGTGGAGGTTTGGGTGTCCGGGGCCAGGCATTGAAAGAAAGCGAAAGTCCGGAAGAGATTGATTTCGTGGAACGCATGTTCTCTGCCAGCACCCATGATTACCTCATGTTCTTTACCAACACCGGTCGTGTGTATGTGGAGCGTGTGCATGAAATTCCCGAGGGTTCCCGTGCCTCCAAGGGACGCAGCATCGCCAATGTCCTTTCCCTCCAGAGCACGGAAAAAGTCGTGGCTCTCATGCGTGTGGAATCCCGCCGTAACCCTAACGCTGAAGACTCGACATGGACTGAGGGTAGTCAATATGTGTTCTTCTCAACCCGCAACGGGACAGTCAAGAAGACTCCCCTATCGGATTTTGCCAATACCCGCAAGGGAGGCATCATCGCCATCGGCATTGAAACGGGTGATACCTTGATTGAGGTAAAATTGACCGCCGGCACGAGTGAAGCTGTTTTGATCACCAAAGAAGGCATGAGTATCCGCTTCAACGAGGAAGATGTCCGCAGCATGGGCCGCCCGGCCACCGGAGTGCGTGGCATTTCCCTGGAAAAAGGGGATGAAGTGGTGGCACTGGCCATTGTTGATTCCAGTGCGACCTTGCTGGTGGCCGGAGAAAACGGTATTGGAAAACGCACAGCCTTTGATGAATACCGCCAGCAAAGCCGCGGTGGCAAGGGGATCATCACCATGAAGACCGGTGAAAAAACCGGATCTGTGGTCGGAGCTCTGAGTGTGAAGGATAGTGACGAGATCATGATCATTACAGCCCAGGGGCAGATGGTCAGAATCTCGGTCAAGGACATCCGTGAGTCCGGACGCAATACCCAGGGTGTCAAACTGGTGGGTCTGGACAAAGGAGATCTGCTGAAAGCCATTGCTCCGGTTGTTTCGGGCGAGGACGAGCAGGATTCTTCACCGGAACTCTGAATTTATTTTCCGCTCAAGGGCAGGTCAGGCCTCCGCTGTCAGCGGAGGCCTGATTTTTTTAAAGGAAAGGTCTCTCTGGAAGCGCCCGCCCACAGTCAGGCCAATATCCTGTAAAGTAGAAGAAGCAACAGTCCGAGAACACCGACGAGTATGATGACCTGGTTCCGGATTTTGCGTTTCTGGATTTTCAAGGCACTTCGTCTGGCTGGTATTACCCTGTCGGGTTGTTCGCCATCCGTAAACATGGCGCCCTTGAAATGGTCAGGATCCTTCTTTTTGATGTAAGATTCCGGAAGAGGTTCACCCAATAGCCGCATTTTTTCTTCGATCCGAGAGGACTCTTCTTCGACCCGGCGGGATTCTTTTTCCAGTTTTTTGAGTTCATCGGAAAAAGGATCCTTTTTTTTCTGAAACAAGGACATGCGCCTTCTGTGATATGGCTCAAAAGGAGGCAAGTCAATATCCGGACTGCATTAGCGGTCAGGAATACCTTGTGGCGGAGGGATATGTCCCATGGCGATAAAAAGGTAGCTACAATCATAAGTTACTCTCTGACAATAGTTTAGAATTTTAAAGGCAACTGGGTTCCGAGGAAATGGCATTATTGTTGCTCTGATTCCTTTACACACGGAAGCCACTTTGAAAGAATCAAGCCTCATGCAGCAAGCACACTACCTATCCAACAAACAGCACCCCATGACCTGGGCTGCTTGAAGTGGAATGGTCTTTTCCCTGCCTATTTTCCCATGATTCCTTTTCTCATTATCACGTTTCTTTTGGTCAACGGTGTTTTCGCCATGGCAGAGATTGCCATTGTTTCGGCCAGAAAAGGGAAGCTCAGCAAAAAAGCGGAGGAAGGGGACAGCCGGGCTGCCGTCGCCCTTGAGTTGATAGAATCGCCCAGCCGTTTTCTTTCAACAGTCCAGGTTGGCATTACGCTGGTGGGAATTGTTCTGGGGGCTTTCGGCGGATCTCAGATCGCTCCGCAGTATGAGTGGATGTTCGTAAACATCCCCTACATCGGCCAATACGCCTACGGTATCAGTTTCGCCATGGTGGTGATTGTTCTTACTTTTCTGAATATTATCATCGGTGAACTTGTGCCGAAAAGGCTGGCACTGAATCATCCCGAGGAAATTTCCTGTCTGGTGGCCAAACCAATGAAATGGATTTCCGTGTGGACCTCCCCCTTGGTCACCCTGTTGAGCAGTTCCACGGACTTGGTGCTGGGCATCTTTGGAGTGAAGGCCAAGGAAGAGAACATGGTTTCGGATGAAGAAGTAAGACTCCTTATTGATCAGGGATTGCATTCGGGTGTTTTCGTAAAGAGCGAAAAAAACATGATTGATGGTGTGCTTTCACTGGATCGACTCAAAGTCGGCGACTTGATGACTCCGGGAGCCAAAATTGTGTGGTTGGATCTGGAACTTACCGATGAGGAAAACTGGCGTCGAGTCGTAGCCAGTGCGCACTCCCATTTTCCGGTCTGCAAAGGCACCAAGGAAAGTGTGGTCGGCATGATTTCGGTCAAAGCGCTCTGGGCCAACCAATCTTTGGCCGGGACAGCCAAAATAGAGGATGTGCTGACGGAGGTGGTTTATGTCCCGATGTTCATGCCTGCACCCAAATTGCTGGAGACCTTCAAAAAGAACGGCAAACATGTGGCTTTGGTCACGGATGAGTTTGGTGCGGTGGAAGGGCTTGTGACATTGATCGATGTGTTGGAGTCGATCGTTGGCGAAATTCCATCCAAAGACCAGCCCCGCCGCCAGGAAGCCCGCAAGCGTGCTGATGGCTCTTGGATTTTTGAAGCCTTGATCAGCATTGAGGATTTTAAAGAAAAACTGACTATTGCTGAGTTGCCTCATGAAGAGGCAGGGGAATACTCCACCTTGAGCGGTTTTATTCTCAATTATCTGGGGCACATTCCACGGGATGGGGAAAAGTTCAAATGGGGCAAGTATCAGTTCGAGATCATGGATATGGACCAGCATAAAATCGACAAGGTGTTGGTGATGCAGTCCAAGACCTGATCTCCAGGAGCTCCGTTGACGCAGGCCGACAACTAGGGTTTCGGAGACTGCGTTTCCTCTTGGGGAGCTTCCGCTTTTTCCCCATCTGCTTCCGGCTTTGTTTTATTGGAAACAGTTCCTACGATCTGCTCTTTCACTTCCCTGGTGTATTCCTGAACGGCCTTAATTGTGGGGGCATTTTTTTCGTTGCCGCTGAAATAATAATCATTCCCGAAAAGCACACCCCCACCCACAATCACGGCCACAACCCAGGCTCCGACGCTTGTGCTGTAGCCTGTCCGAAAAAAGGTGCGTGTGAACGGGATCAGCATGAGGAATACCGCCACCACAATACTGATGTAATATCCGGTTACCCGATACTCTTTGGCCATCAGGGGAAGAAGAAGCATATCACACAAGACGGCAGCCTGGATCATTCCGAAAAGTCCGATCAATGTGACCAGCAGGCCGACTACGATGGAGCTTGACCCGGTTCCCCCCAGTGCGTGTGCCTTGGCCAGTGTCACCGAAATCGCCAGATAGGCCAGAAGGATGCCTACGAACATTTCCTTGGCTGATTCAGGGTTCATGGACAGAAACAGAAGAATGTTCCAGGTTTTCTCTGTCATCACAGCGGGATCGAGAAAATTCAGCATGATCTAGGTTCCTTTTTTATGGGAACTTTGTCAAATACCGAGAAGCCGGATGCTGCGCACGGACTACTATCCGTCGAAGCGGCGCACAACAAGGCAGGCACCCAGCAACAGAACCCAGGCGGTGGCATAGGCCCAGATCAGCATGGCAACGAGCCCACCCAAAGCTCCATGCAGAATACTGGCAGACCAGAGGAGTGGCAGGATGTGGGTGAACCCGTAACTCAAGATGAGCCAGGCCAGTGCCGCCAGAAGAGAGGACTGCAGGCGCAGCCGGAACGGATGACGGTTCCCATCTGTTAATTGGTAGGTCAGGTGGATGGCCATCCAAATAAATACAAACGTCAACAGATAGCGCACAACGCCCCAAACCAGAAGTGCCGTTCCGGAAAGCATGCTGAGTGATCCCAGAAAGGTTTCAATGGAAGGTGAAATGAGCAGGAAAACCGAAAAAAGGATGAACACAAGCCCCCAGAAAAGCACCAGTGCCAGGGAGGTCAGGGCGCTGGCGAAAGAACTTTTGGGCAGGATCTGCTCCGTCGAAAAAATGTAGCGCAGGGCACGCACTAACGCATGCATGAAACTCTGCGTGGTCAGGAAGGCGAAAATAAAAGTGGCTGTAATGAGTCCCCCGCTGACCGCTTTTGATACATTTTCGACCATGCCCTGTGCATTGATGCGGGCCTCCGGCGGCAGCACGTCGTGCATTATTTTTGCGGTGGGGAGTGTCAGGTCAATATGAAAGACTTGGTAGGCCAGTCCGATGACCATGGCCAGAAAAGGGGCGATCGACAAAATGAGATAAAAGCCGATGGAGGCGGCAAATCCGCCGAAAAGGCAGGACTTTTGCTCAAGGTTATGACCCCAGATCCAGCGGGCAAGCATGGCTGTCATATTTAGACAGAGTTTTTAAGACCCGCAAGCCGCTTTGATTGGCTTTTTCCAGGTTGGTTGCGCTGCTGTTTCAATATCTGCTCTATCCACCGTTTTGCAGCTCACGGAGCCAGGTGGTGGATGATAAGAAAAAAATCCAGGCTGAAAACAATTCTCCAAGCCAGGCCGTGCAGTTTGGAAGGATCATCAACCTGAGACCGTTCACCCTTGATCGTCAACAAAGTGCTCCATGCGAAAAGCCAGTGGAACCTTTGATTTAAGTTCAGGTGAGAATTTCCAGGCTGAAGTCGAGAGCGCGGACGGAATGGGTGAGGGCTCCGACGGAGATGAAATCGACACCGGTTTCAGCGACTTCCTTTACCCGCGACAGCGTCATATTGCCGGAGGCTTCCAGTTTGCACCGGCCTTGAACGACCTGCACGGCATCTTCCATCATTTCGCAGCTCATGTTGTCCAAAAGGATCTGGTCTACTTTGCACTCAGCGAGAACAACGACCTGATCTATATTGTCGGCTTCGAAAATGAGAGGGGCATCGGGATCGAAGCTACGCATCCTGGCCACAGCCTCGCGTAGTCCTTCTTCGCTGGGTCGGATGGCGACGTGGTTGTCTTTGGCCATAAAAGCGTCGTAAAGGCCCATGCGATGATTCACTCCACCTCCGCAACGGACGGCATATTTCTGGAGCTGGCGAAGGCCGGGAGTCGTTTTGCGGGTATCGAGGATGCGGCAGTTCGTGTGCGACACCTCCTTGACGTAACGTCCCGTTTCAGTGGCGATACCGGAGAGATGCTGGAGGAGATTCAGGGCGGAGCGTTCGCCGGTCAGGATGGCGCGGGTTAAGCCTGAGAGTTCCATGATAGTGTCCTGGGCCTGGAAAGAGTCGCCATCCTGTTTGTTCAGTTTACAGACGAGGGAGGGATCGAGCTCGTTGAAAACGCGCTGGGCAATGGGAGCGCCGGAAAGAATTCCCGCTTCCTTGACAAAGATGCGGGCCTTGGAACGGGATTCGGGCGGGATCAAGGCAGAACTGGTGATGTCCACGGGGCCCACGTCCTCGCCCAAGGCACGGCAGGCCGCTTCGCGGATGACAGGTATTTCCAGGGGTTGAATGGGCATGGGGAGATCCTGAAGAAGGAAGTATGAAGTTGGAAGTTTTAAGTCGGGCCAAATCAAAGTGAGGGAGCAACCCGATGTAGCCTGGGCAAGATACCCAGGCTGTAAAGACGCTGACTGGATGAAGATGAAGCCACTATTGTCCTACAAAATGTAAAACAATAGGTCTCATGTGTGAATATGAAAACCGTACCTGTTCGGGAGATGAAAGCCCAATGGGCTGAAATTGAAAAGCAGGTGAAGCGCGGAGAAACCTTTGAGGTGCTGTACCATGGAAAACCTTCTGTGCGGATCATTCCGGACGGACCCCTCAGCGTCCTTAAATGGGACGATCATCTGGCAACAGCACTTCGGGCCAAGGGAATCAAGGGAGCCGAAGCGGTTCGATTGGACAGGGAAGGCCGTGGATGATTTACCTGGATACCAGTGCCCTGATCAAACTCTATCTTTTTTGAGGAGGGGTCGGAAGAAGTAAGCCGACTGGTCACTGGTCAGGATGAGCCTGTTCCTGTCTGGGAGTTGTTGGAAATGGATTTGAGCAATGCGCTGCGCCTTAAAGTTTTCAGGAAGGAAATCACCCTAAAAAATGCCGAGGATCAGTTGAAACTTTTTTAACGGACGCAAAAAACGCGGGCTCTATTATTCTTCAGAGCTGGACAGGCAGGAACTTTTTGCAGGATTCATGCGGCTGAGCCTTGAGCATACACGTAAACAGGGATTTCGGACCCTGGATATTCTCCACGTGGCTTTTGCGCAGGTTGTGGCGACAGATCAGTTTATCATCGCAGATCAAAGGCAGTATGAGTTGGCGGGGAAAGCGGGTTTGCGACCCCGCTTTGTAGGTTAGCTGTTAGTAGTGACCCACAACGACACCAAGACCACGGCGTGAAGAACCGCGTCCTTTTCGGTTATTCTTATCTGACCAAAAACGGTTCGGAGTTTTCGTCAGCAGTTCCGGAATTTCCATGAGCCTTACGGTTGGCGTGGTTGATTAGGTTTTCAGCTTCTTCATCCTCATCCGTGTGGCCGTCTGCTTTTTTCCGTTTGTCTGCCGCGACAAGCAGATAAATGGCCGGAACGACGAAGAGGGTGAAGACGGTTCCGATGGCCATACCGCTCACCACGACAATCCCGATGTTGTTGCGGGCGGCGGCGCCGGCACCGGAAACAAACATGAGAGGGGCATGGCCAACCACGGTGGCCACCGAGGTCATGAGAATGGGGCGAAGGCGGGTGGAGGCGGCCTCGAGAACGGCGTCAAACTTGGAGAGGTTTTTTTCTTCCATCTGGGAATTGGCAAATTCAACAATCAGGATCCCGTTTTTGGAGACCAGACCAATGAGGGTGATGAGACCCACCTGGGTGTAGATGTTGATGGAGATATCCTTGATGCCGAGAAAGACAAAGAGCAAGGCACCGGACAGTGCCAAAGGAACCGAACCCAACAGAATAATGAAGGGGTCGCGGAAACTCTCGAATTGGGCGGCCAGCACCAGATAAATGAGAATGCAGGCCAGCACAAGGGTGACCATGAAGGAGCTGCCTTCGACGCGCAACTGGCGTGAGCCACCGGTATAGTCAAAGGAGAAATTTTTGGGCAAGAGCTTGGCCGATTCGGTTTCCAAAAATTTCAGGGCTTCGTCCACCGTCACTCCGGGGCGTGGGAGGCCCTGGATCTTGGCCGAATTCAACTGTTGGAAACGGTTCAGCTTACGGGGCTGGACCGATTCTTTGATCGTGGCGAAACCGGACAAAGGCACGATTTGGTTGTCAGGCCCGGTGACATAGATATCGGTCAACTGGTCAGGATTGAGGCGGCTTTGGCGTTTGGCCTGGGGAATGACTTTGTAGCTGCGGCCCTGGATGCTGAAGCGGTTGACGTAATTGCCACCAACAAAGGCATTCAGATCCGCGCTGATTTGTCCCATATCCAGTCCCATCGAGGCGATCTTGTCACGATCCAGAACTATTTCAGCCTCGGGCAGATCGTATTTCAAGTCGCTGAGGGCCAGGATAAAAAGTCCGCTCTGGAAGGCCTTGGCCACGAGTTGATTGGAGTAATCAAAAATGCGTTCGGGTTCGTCGGTCGAAGAGATGATGAATTCGACCGGGAAATCGCTGCCACCCGGGAGGGGTTCCGGAGTGAAGGCGAAGGCCCGGACGCCCGGAAGGGCTCCCAGCTTGTCGTTGGCATCGTCCTTGATTTGTACAGTTGTTCGTTCGCGCTCTGACTTGGGCTTGGTGACCAGCCCGGCAAAACCGCCGCCGGGATTGGTGATCTGGAAGGTGATATAGCGTTCGGGATACTCCCGGAATATTTTTTCCACCTCGGTTGCAAAAAGCATGGTTTGGTCGAGTGTAGTGTTGGGATCTGTTTCAATGATGCTGAAAACAACACCCTGATCCTCCATCGGGGCCAGTTCTTTTTTGGAAAACATCCAGAAGGGGATGGCGAGCAGGAAGATGAGCAGCCAGAGGACAATCGTGACAGGGACAAAGTGCAATACAGCGGTCAGAACTGTTTTATAGCGGCAACGCAGGCGGTCGAAAAAGCGGTTGAGGAAAGCCTGGAAACCTTTTTCGTGTCCGGCGGATTGAAGCAGGCGGGAGGACATCATCGGCGAAAGCGTCAACGCCACGAAGCCTGAGATCAAGACAGCACCGGCCAGGGTGAAGGCGAACTCCTTGAAGAGAGCACCCGTCAAGCCGCCCTGAAAACCGATGGGGGCGTAAACGGCCACCAGCGTGATGGTCATGGAGATAATGGGACCCGCCAGTTCCCGCGCGGCTTTGATCGCGGCAGGGATGGGCGCCATCCCTTCGCTGATATGCCGCTCCACATTCTCAAGCATGACGATGGCATCATCGACCACCAGTCCGACAGCCAGAACGATGGCGAGCAGAGTCAACAGGTTGATGGTGAATCCCATCATCAGCATGAGGCCAAAGGCTCCGACGAGAGAAAGAGGTATCGCGACCAGGGGCACCAGCACCGAGCGGAAGGAGCCGATGAAGAGGTAGATCACAATGATGACGATGACAATCGTTTCCAGCAGGGTCTTGATGACTTCATCGATTGATTCCTGGATATAAGCGGTGGAATCGTAGCAGATGGCCGCTTTCATGGTAGGAGGTAGTTGCTTTTCGATGTCAGGGAAAATTTCGCGGATCTGGGCGGTGACATCCAGGGAGTTTGCATTGGGCAGGGCATAGATGCCCATGAAGGTGGCGGTCTGCCCGGTGAAGCGGACGTTGTCCTCGTAGTTTTCCGCCCCGAGCACGACGTCGGCAATATCTTTGAGTCTGACGAGGGTTTCTTTGTCGTTTTTAACAACCAGTTGTTCAAATTCCTCCACGGTTTGAAGATCGGTGTTGGCGGTCAGGTTGACCTTGATCATGCTTCCTTTGGTGCTACCCAGAGCGGAGAGCGAGTTGTTGGCGGAGAGTGCCGTACGGACATCGGCAGGACTTATGTTCAGCGCGCCCATGCGGTCGGGTTTGAGCCAGACGCGCATGGCAAAGGTTCTGTTGCCCAGGATTTCGGCGCGTTGAACGCCTTTAAGGGCACTGAGCTTGGGTTGGACAACACGGGTCAAATAATCCGTGATCTGGTTCTCTTCCATTTCGTCGGAATAAAAGCCGAGGTACATCGCGGCGAAACGGCTGTCGATATTCTGCACGTCGATGACGGGAGCTTCGGCCTCTGGAGGGAGATCATTGCGGACCTGGGCGACTTTGGCCTGGATCTGGGTGAGAGCTTCACTGATGCTGAAATTCAGGCGTAAACGAGCGGTGATGGTGCTCCTGCCCTGCTCACTGCTGGATTCCATGTAGTCGATGCCGTCGGCACTGGCTATGACACGCTCCAAAGGTGTGGTGACAAAACCCCGGACCAGATCGGCGTTGGCTCCCACATAGGCTGTGGTGATAACGATGGCGGCGTTGTCGCTGCGCGGGTATTGCCGGATGTTGATCATGCGGACCGACTGGATGCCTATGAGTAGGATCAGCAGATTGACGCAGATCGCCAGAACCGGGCGCTTGATGAAGATGTCAGTCCATTTCATGGAATCAACAATGGGTTATTCAGGTATCAGCCGGAGAGGGGTTGGCCTGATTGGAAGGAGTAATCGTGTTGTTGACGGTCACACCTGCGCCGGGTTGAAGTTTGAAAAGTCCGGAGGTTACGACCTGTTCGCCTTCCTTTACCCCTTTGAGGATGGCGATCTGGTCTCCACGGGTCGGGCCGGTCTGGACAAATTCCTGCCGCACACCGAGGTATTCTTTTCCATCGGGTGTTTTCAGGTTTTCAATGATGAAGACCGAGTTGCCGTAGGGTGCGTGGTTGATGGCCGTGGCTGGGAGGGTGATATACTTTTCAGACGTATTCATAACAGCCGAAACGGTGGCAAACATTCCGGGACGAAGACTCTCATCTTTGTTTTCCAGGGTCGCCTGAATCTGCACGGTGCGGGTGGTTTGGTTGATCTCCGGGCTGATGGCGGTTATTTTCGCCTGGAATTGCCTGCCTTTGAAGGCATCAACCTGGACAACTACGGTCTGGTTCATCTGGATCAGTTCTATGTTCTGCTGGGGCACGGTAAAATCGACATAGATGGGATCGAGTGTTTGCAGCAGGATGATAGGATTGCCCTTGGAAAGATACTGGCCGAGTTGGGCCTGTCGGATACCTGCCTTTCCTGTGAAAGGTGCCCGGATGGTTTTGCGTTCGATGGTGGCTTTCAGGGCCTCGGCGTCGGCGGCGGCCCGTTTCAACTCGGCGTCGGCATCATCGAGCTCTTTTTGGGCGACCGCACCCGTGCCGCTCATTTTTTGAAGGCGGTTCAGGCTGGCCACGGCCAGTTCCGCCCTGGCCACGGCAGATTTGATTTGTGCCTCTTCAACGCTCACATCCTGTTGTGAAATGAGTTCGCCCTGCTTGATCAGTGTTCCGGATTCAACGGGGAGATTGACGATTTTCCCTTCTTCTTCTGCGCTCACGGTGACGCCCCGGTAGGATGAGAGCTGGCCGACGCTGTGAACCGCCTTCTGCCAGGGTTCCAGCGTGGCTGTTGATGACGTCACTGTAACCGGGGGAGGAACAAAAGAGGCATTCTTGGCAATGCCCTTTTGGATTTCGCTATATTTGTAATAGCCGAGGGAGCCGACCAGAAGGCCGACCACCACGAGCATGAGAATCATCCATTTCCACATAAAGTTATTTGTTCTGGGGTTGTTTTTCGGTTGAAACTGGCCTGACATCCCATCCGCCTCCGATGGCTTTTATCAGTAAAACGGTCGTCGTCATTTGCTGTCTCTTGATACGCACCTCTTGAAGCTCGCTGTTGAGCCGGGTACGCTCGGCATCGATGACATCCAGGTAATCGACCACGCCGTTTTGATAGCGTGAAGAGGAGATGTCGGCGGCTTTGCGGGAGGCTGTCACAGCTTCTGCCTGAAAGACGGATTGCTCTTTGAGGAAACGCAGCCCTGCCAGGGCATTGTCGACGTCCTGGAAGGACACCAGAACGGATTGGCGGTAGTCCGCCAGTGCTTCCTCGTAGGCTGCGCGGGCTTCTTTCAGGGCTGCCGCGTTGCGGCCCCCGGCGAAAATGGGAATATTGATCGTGGGCCCGAAAGACCAGAGCCGGCTGCTCCAATCAAACAAATCCTGGAGTGCCACGCTTTGAAAGCCTCCGCCCGCAGTGAGACTGATGGAGGGGAAGAAAGCGGTGTAGGCCACCCCAATCTCGGCATTTCTTGCGGCAAGTTTTCGTTCGGCTTCGGCTACATCGGGACGACGCTCCAACAGCTCGGAGGGAAGTCCCGGCGCAATTTCCGGTGGAGCCAGGTTCACGAGGAGCTGGGGCAGTTCAAAATAGGAGGTGGGTTTTCCGCAAAGAACGGCCAGGGCATTTTGGAATTCAGCTCTTCTCCGGCTGGCATCGGCAAGATCGGCTTTGGCTCCTGCAAGTTGAACTTTGGAGGTGCTCAGATCGAGTTCGCTGGTGGTGCCTGTTTCAAAGCGCTTCTGGAAAATGGCCATTCCTTCCTCGCGGAGGGTGACCGCCTGTTCGAGAATCGAGATTTCATGATCAATGGCCCGGAGTTGGTAGTAGTTGACCGCGATATCCGACTGCAAGGTGAATAACACGTTCTGATAGGCCGAGGCCGAGGCCAGGAACTCGTTTTGAGAAGCTTCAAAGCCGCGGCGTACTTTGCCCCATAGATCGATTTCATAACTTAAATCCAGTGGTGCTTTGAAATTATTGGCGGTTACACTTGGCACGGGTAGTCCACCTGTGGCTGTATTTCCCGAGCTGCGATAACGTTGCCAGGAGGGGGAGGCATCCAGGGTGGGTAGAAGATCCGCCCGGGAAATCCTGGCGCGGGCACGTGACTGATCCACCCGGGCGACGGCTGCCTTCAGGCTTTGATTGTTTTGCAGGGCATCGACCTGAAGTTTGTTCAATTCCGGGTCATTGAAAAGTTCCCACCAAGGGCCTTTTTCAGCTGAATCACGCGGCTCGGCTTTTTTCCATCGCCAATCCGGGGGGGTATCGATGACAGGACGTTGGTAGTTGGGCCCCATGGCACACGCGCTGAGGATTACAGGCAGCATGAGGAGCAGAGTTTTGTAGGAAAAGAAGCGCATAAATCAGGTGGAGGGCTGGGTGGCCGCCGTCAGACCCGCTGAGGCGTAGGCAATGAGCCTTGCCAACGTGGATTCCAGATCCATTTTGCAGAGACCGGAAGAAAGGTCGGAGAGATCCTTATGATGGCAGGAGCTGTGAATCAGGGCGCCTACCGTGAAATGCATGCGCCAATAAATTTCTTCCTCCGGCACTTCCGGAAGACTTCGTTTCAAAATCACCATGAAACGGCCCACAATCGGCACCCATTCTTTTTCGATAATTTTTTCGATGAAATTGCCTTCTTCCGAAAGAGAGCGGCCCAGAAGCTTAAAGGTTTTTTCGCGGCTTTTATCGAAACTTACTTCAAGACAGGGGCGGAGGAGGGCGTTCAGGACGTTGGGAAGGGGGATGGGATTGTTTCCAAAATGGTGGAGTTCTTTTTCCAGCAACGAGATGCGCTGCTCGTTGAGAGGGCGAAGGGCCCGGGAAAGCACTTCGATGATGAGGTTGTCTTTGGAACCGAAATAATAATTGACCGAGGCCAGATTGACGCCAGCCAAAGAAGTGATGGAGCGCATGGAGGTGGCTTCGAAACCATTTGCCGCGAATAAAGTTTCTGCAGCATCCAGAATTTTCTTTTTAGTGTCATGGCCGACTTGAAGCTCTGAAGCTGCTTGGGTTGTCATAAACGAATGTTTCAAACATACGTTTGAATACAAGCAATGTCAAAAAATTGTTAATGTCATTAACAAAATCCTTAAATATATAGTAATAAACGGCTTACGAGAAATTCTTATCTAAAGAATTATGGGCGATCACCCATTCCTGGATTGGTTTCCCTTCTACGATATGCTCTTGAAGGATGCGTTCCAAGCGTTCAGGGCTGACTCTTGAATACCAGATTCCATCAGGATAAACAACCAGGATGGGGCCCTGGCTACAGACACGGAAGCACCCGGCTTTGGTTCGCATCACCTGAAGGTTGAGCTCTTTGACCCTTGCCTTCAGGTGCTCCCAACTGGCTTGACCGATTTCAGGTCCGCAGCAATCCGGTCCAAGGCAGAGAAAAAGGTGTTTGCGTGCATGGGGAACACCGGCTTTTTCCAAGACGGCAGGCAAGAGATCTTCAGGGGTCATAACAACGCTCAGTTTGGGCCAAATCCGCTCCAAGTCCATCCCTCAAGCAAAGCTCAGTTCCTTCCGGCCAAAGTTTGGTGATTCCAGCCCCAAAGCGACAAATATTGATATAATCGTGGTGGTGATTGTCACGGATCGGAAGATTCTGATGCGGTCGGGCTTAAAATAATTCTCGACGGATAGGTTGGAAACGACTTCCATAAAACCCTATGGCCAAAGGGGCTAAAGAACAACAAAGCTTTGAAAGCTCCGTGCAGCGTCTGGAAGAAATCGTCGAACAGATGGAATCGTCCGACCTGCCTTTGGATCAGATCATTGAACGGTATGAAGAGGGGATGAAGCTGCTGGCGGTCTGTGAAGACAAGCTCAAGGCGGCTGAAGCAAAAATAGAGTTGTTAACTCGGGATAAGTCGGGGAATGTTTCCCGTTCGGAATTAGACAAAGCGGCCTCGGTGGAGGCCGTCAAAGAGGAGAAAAACAGTGGCCAAGATGAGGTAAGCCTCTTCTGAAGTCACAGAAAAATTATGGCAAGTATTTTAGATCGTATTGATGGACCGGCAGATGTGAAGAAGCTGACTGGGGCGGAACTTGAGGAATTGGCCCAGGATATCCGCGAGGAACTGATCAAGGTCACCAGCCAGAACGGAGGGCACCTGGGACCGAACCTCGGAGTTGTGGAGCTCACGATTGCCATGCACAAGGTGTTTGAAACACCCAAGGACAACTTTATTTTCGATGTCAGCCACCAGGCCTATGTCCACAAGCTATTGACCGGACGACGGAAGCAGTTCAACACCATCCGCACGGCCAACGGCCTCAACGGGTTCATGCTCCGCACAGAAAGTCCGCATGATTGTTACGGGGCAGGTCATGCCGGCACCGCCCTTTCCGCCGGCCTGGGCATGGCGGTGGGTCGTGACAAACGTAAGAGCGACGAACATGTTGTTGTTTTGGCCGGGGATGCCGCCTTCACCTGCGGCGTCACCTTCGAAGGTCTCAACAACGTCGCCCATTCCACCAAGAAGCTCATTGTCATCCTGAACGACAATGAATGGTCCATTGATAAGAACGTCGGGGCCATCGCCCATTATTTCAATAAAATCACCACCAGCGACAGCTATTCCCACCTCCATGAAAAGGCCGCGAAGTTCCTGGAAAAAATCGGGGGTAAAGGTGCCCTCAGCATCGCCCGCAAGGCCGAAGAAGCCGTCAAAGGTCTGGTTTTCCCCAGCATTATCTTTGAAGAACTGGGTCTGACCTACTACGGGCCGGTCGATGGACATGATGTCGATTCCCTCATCAAAACCTTCGAGTTCCTGAAACAGCAGGATCATCCCGTGCTCCTTCACGTCCTCACCAAAAAGGGCAAAGGCTACGAGCCTGCGGTGCAAAAAAAGAAGGCTTTCCATGGCACCCCCGTCTTCGACATCACGACCGGGGAACCCCCTGTTGGCGGTAAACCGACTTTTTCGCATGTCTTTGCTGATACCCTGGTCAAATTGGCGGACACGAATCAGAAAATCGTGGCCATCCACGGCGGTATGCCCAACGGCACCGGCCTGGATCGTTTTCAGCCCCATCATCCTGATCGTTATTTCGACGTGGGGATCGCGGAGGAACATGCGGTGCTTTTCGCCTGCGGTATGGCCACCAAGGGATTCAAGCCCTTCTGTGCCATTTATTCCACCTTCCTCCAGCGTGCCTACGACATGATCATCCATGACGTGGCCCTGCAGAACCTGCCCGTGGTGTTCTGTATGGACCGCGGTGGTGTTTCCGGCGATGACGGTCCGACCCACCATGGGCTGTTCGATATTGCCTATTTCCGTTGTATTCCAAACATCGTACACATGTCCCCCAAGGACGAAGAAGAACTTGCGGACATGCTTTTCACGGCATCCCATTACGCGGGGCCGATTGCAATCCGTTATCCCCGTGGCACCGGCACCGGTGCCAAGCCCAAGGAACAGCTGGCCCTCCTTCCGATCGGAAAAGCCGAAGTCATCAAGCACGGCAAACAGATTGCCATCTGGTTCTACGGACGCATGGGTCAAATGGCTGCCGAAATTGCCAAGGAACTCGAAGCCAAAGGATACTCCGCTGCAATCATCAACGCACGCTTTGCCAAGCCGATTGACGCCGGGACTCTGGAATTCTTTGCACGTTCTTCCGAGTTGATCATTACTCTTGAGGATCACGTCATCAAAGGTGGTTTTGGAGCAGGCGTCATTGAAGAACTCAGTGATTTGGGCTTGAGCACGCCGGTTGTCCGGGTGGGCTGGCCCGACCAGTTTGTCGAACACGGCAAGGAGGACATCCTGCGTGAAACCTATGGTCTCAGCGTGAAAAACGCGATGACCAAAGCCGAACCCTATTTAAAAAAGATCAAACCTGTGCAAGCCGCCGGAGCCGCCTGATTTATTTAAATACAGGCCTTCGTTTTAAGCCCTTCACATTCATCCTCAAGATTTGTACCGCATGAAGAAAATCGTCGTCGCTTACTCTGGAGGTCTTGATACCTCCATCCTGCTCATCTGGCTCAAAGAAAAATACAACGCGGAAATCATCGCGTTCTGTGCCGACATCGGCCAGGAAGAGGAGTTGAAGGGTTTGGACAAAAAAGCGGTCCGCACCGGTGCTTCCAAATGTTACATTGACGATCTGACGGAAGAATTCGCCCGCGACTACATCTATCCGATGATTCGTGCCAATGCTCTCTACGAAAACCAGTATTTTCTTGGAACCAGCATCGCCCGGCCCCTGATTGCCAAAAGGCAGTTGGAGATTGCCCTGAAAGAAGGCGCGGATGCCGTGGCCCACGGAGCGACCGGGAAGGGCAATGACCAGGTTCGTTTTGAACTGACCTTTGCCGCCCTGGCCCCCCAGATCAAGGTGATTGCACCCTGGAGAACCTGGGATTTCAAAGGACGCGAAGACCTGATCAACTATGCCAAGGAAAAAGGCATCGCTGTTCCTGTAACGGCCAAGAAACCTTACTCCATGGATCGCAACCTTCTCCACATCAGTTTCGAAAGCGGAATTCTGGAAGATCCCTGGGCTGAGCCTCCGGCGGACATGTTCAAGCTGTCTGTCTCCCCGGAAAAAGCTCCGGACAAGGCGGAGTATGTCGAACTCGAATTTGAAAAAGGCGACTGTTTCGCCGTCAACGGCAAACGACTTACCCCGGCTGGTGTCATGCGGGCTTTGAATAAACTGGGCGGCAAACACGGCATCGGACGTGTCGATCTGGTTGAAAACCGATTTGTTGGTATGAAATCACGCGGTGTCTATGAAACTCCAGGTGGTGCCATCCTGCACTATGCCCATCGCCAGATTGAAACCCTGACCTTGGATCGGGAAGTCATGCACCTGCGTGACGGTCTGATCCCGAAATATTCCGAACTGGTTTACAACGGATTCTGGTTCGCCCCGGAACGCGAGTTCCTCCAGGCTGCCATTGACCACAGTCAGCAAAACGTCAGCGGAACCGTGAGGTTGAAGCTCTACAAAGGAAACATCATTACGGCCGGCCGCAAGAGCCTATTGTCGCTTTACGATCCGAAGGTAGCCACCATGGAAGCCGATGCAGGCGCCTATAATCAGGGAGATGCCACCGGTTTCATCAACCTGAACGCGCTGCGCTTGAAGGCCCGCCACCGGGTTGAGTCGCGTAAAAAGAAGAAGTAATTTTTTTTTCAGGGAAGCATCCTGCGTTGCGGATAGTCGCCGCAGCGGGGGTAAACCTGGTTATTTCAAAAATCAGGGGGCAGGCCTGAGTCCGGCGATAGCTTCCATGATTTTATCGCCAATGGCCTGATAATCTTTTGACGGAGAGAAATACATCGGGCGCCCGAAAACGATTTCGACGGGTTTGAACCATTTGATTTTGCCGTCACGAGGCCATGTTTCCCGAACTCCAAACAGGTGCACGGGAACAACGGGCGCCTGTGTTTTATTTACCACCAGTCCCACGCCCGGCATGGCCGGCAGCAGTTCCTGTGTGTAGGAGCGGGAGCCTTCTGGAAAGAGAACCACCGGGTTCCCTGCGCGGATGATCTGGATGATTTTTTTCAGTCCGACCATATCCGGCTTTTCCTGATCCACGGGGATGGCCTGGATACTGGGCAGCAGGATGGACATGATCTTGGAACCGAAAAGGGTTTTGCGGGCCAGAAAATAAGTATCGAGGGAAATCTGGGCTCCGATGATCGGTGGATCGTAAAAGCTGACATGGTTGGAGGCGATGATGAATCCGGTTCCTTCCGGTGGCAGATGTTCCAGTCCGGAAACCCTGACGTCATAGAAGAGATCAAAGTAGCTCTTTGTTGTATTCCGGACGAATTGATACCAAAGGCTCACGGGAAAGGATGAAGTTAGAAGACAGAATGCAGGAGTGAAAATCAGGGGAGGGAAGCAGGGTGGATGCCCCGTTCCAAGAGGAGGCTGTGGAGCCGGGAGGCAATGCTTTCCGCATCGTCATGGGTTGCATCGACCAGCATGGCGTCGGCCGCTTTGATCAGGGGGGCCACGGTTCGGTTACGGTCCAAGTGATCCCGCTTGGAGACCGTATCTGCCTGGCCCTGCAATTGGCGGCGCTGGCTGCGGATATCAGGATCGGCATCGAGAAAAAATTTGTGAGGGGTGTCCGTGAAGACAACCGTTCCTATGTCACGTCCTTCCATAACCAGAGGGTGGTCGTTGCGTAATTTACGTTGTTCGATGACCAGGAATTCGCGAAGTTCTGGAATGGAGGCGATTTTCGATACGGTATGGTTGACCTCATCGCTGCGGATATGGGGAGTGGGGTCAATTCCATCCACGCGGAGGCTGAGTTGCTTCCAGGAAACGGGGCATTCGAATTTGACCTGTTGGATCAGATTTTTTACGTCTTCCCGGGAGGTAGGATCAATTTTTTTATCAAGGGCAAGCCAGGCGTAAGTGCGATACATCGCACCTGTATCGACATAGACAAAGTTCAGTTTCTGGGCAATAAGCCTGGCGACGGTGCTTTTTCCGGAAGCAGCGGGACCATCAATGGCGATTACGGGATGGAGCATAAGGGGAAATGAGTGCAGGACGGGGTTCAACCGGGTTGAGACGCCCTTTCCTTGTTTTTGTTCCTGGAACCAAAGGGCCATCTGAAACTGAAACGGCCGGACAGATCCGCATCGAGTACTTCCTGCAGGTCTTTTTCGAAGGTCGGATAGGAGGTTGCGATGCAGGCCGTGTTCTCAATGAGGGAGGAGCCTTCGGCAAAGAGGGCAAGGATGGAGAAGGCCATGGCGATACGGTGATCGCCCAGGCTGTTGACTTTGGCACCGTGCAGGCGGGCACGTCCCTGAATGATGAGACCGTCTTCGGTTTCTTCCACCGGCACGCCGAAGGCCCGCAGGTTGAGGGCCAGGGCAGCGAGGCGGTCGGATTCCTTGACGCGAAGTTCCTGGGCGTCCTTGATGATGGTGGTGCCTTCGGCCAGGGCACCTGCCACGGCGATGATAGGCAATTCATCGATGACGTTGGGAATTTCATCACCGGCGATGGTGGTGCCCCTTAGGCGACTGCCTTCTTCGATGATGAGGGTGCCTCTGGGTTCGACGCCGGCATCCTCGACGTGTTCTTTGATCTGGGCACCCATACGCATGAGGACGTTGAGAAGTCCGGTGCGGGTTGGGTTGAGACCGACATTCGGCAAGGTAACCCGGGCACCGGGCATTGCGGCGGCGGCCACCAGCCAGAAGGCGGCGGAGGAAAAATCCCCGGGCACTTCCAGATCGCGGGCCTGGAGGCGGTTACCCCCGTAAAGCTCGATTTTATTTTTTGAGGTGCTGATGCTGGCTCGGAAATATTCAAGCATCCGTTCGGTGTGGTCACGGCAGACAATGGGTTGTTCAACGCAGGTTTTCCCTTCGCTCTGAAGACCTGCCAGGAGAATGCAGGATTTCAACTGGGCACTTGCCACGGGCATCTTGTAGTTGAGAGGTTTGAGTTTGGCTCCGTGAACAACGATGGGGGGGCGCTGGTCTTTGCCCTCGCAGTCAATCGTGGCACCCATGAGCTGGAGCGGATCGACAATACGTTTCATCGGCCGACGGGCCAGCGATTCGTCACCGAAGAGTCGTGTGGCGAAGCCGGGTTGTCCGGCGAGGATGCCGGAGAGCAGTCGGATGGTTGTGCCGGAGTTACCACAGTCAATGGGTTCCAGAGCGGGAGAAAGTTTTCCTCCACGGCCTTTCAGGATGAAAGAGGTTTGGCTGATGCGGTCGATTTCCACACCCAGAGCCTGCATGGCGGTGAGGCTGGCCAGGCAATCCTCACTTGGCAGAAAGCCGTTCACGCGGAGTTCCCCTTCGGTCAATCCGCCAATCATGGCGGAGCGGTGGGAAATGCTCTTGTCTCCGGGAACACGGATGGAGGCCCGCAGACGGCGGATGGGACGGACTTTGAGGGATGCCATAAAAGGTGAGATCTGAAATTAAGTGAGAATTTTCCTCTTCTGGCAAGCTTTTGCCAAAAGGGATTCCAAGGCGACGGAATCCCCGGAACGGAGAATATCCCGCGCGATTTCGGCTGTATCGAGGAATTTATCCAGGCTGTCTGCCACGGCGTGGCGGTTGCTGAGAAGGATTTCACGCCAGAGAAGGGGTGAGCCACTGGCGATACGTGTACTGTCGCGGAAGCCCGGCCCGGCCAAGGGCATGCTTTGGTCATCGACCGAGGCAACCAAGAGAGCTGCCACGAGATGGGGTAAATGGCTGATGTCAGAAATCAGGTGGTCGTGGAGGGCGGGGGCGAGGGTGACCGTGCGGCTGCCCATTGCCTGCCAGAAAGGAGTAAGCTTTTCCAGCAGGGATGCGGGGGTGTTTTCGTCCGGGGTGAGGATGGTGACAGAGCGCTGGAACAAATCGGCGCGGGCGGCGGCTAGTCCGGCTTGTTCACTCCCGGCCATGGGATGGCTGCCGATCCAGCGCTGTGAGCCCAAAATGGGCTGGAGGGCTTCATGGACACATTTTTTGACACTGCCTACATCCGTGACGATGGCTTGGGAATCGAGTGCCGGAGCAAAGGATCTGGCGAGGCCAGCCATGACTTCGATAGGTGTCGTCAGGATGACAAGATCGCAGCCTTCAACTGTTTCTGTGAGGGAAAGACTGGTTTTGTCGGCAAAGCCGCTTTCCTTGACTGCCCGAAGGGCTTCTTCACGACGACCCCAGACAGAGATCGTTGTTGACGGTGCAATTTCTTTCACTGCCATGCCAATGGATCCCCCCAAAAGTCCGGGTCCGAGGATGGCGAGGTGTTTGAAATCAAAGGGCTTTGGCTGGATCGAGGACATTCAGAAATTCCCGTTCAAATTTGATCATTTCAGCCGGGGTGCCGATCGAGATGCGGACCCATGAAGGTAATCCGTAGCTGGTCATGGAGCGGATAATGACACCCTTTTTCAAAAGTTTTTTGAAAACAGCATCGGCATCGCCGACTTCCACCATGACAAAATTGGCTTCGGAGGGTAGGTGGCGGAGTCCGTGGGCTTTGAAAAAATTCTGCAATTTGTCCCGGCCCTCGATTGAAAGTTGGCGGGTACTGTCCATGTGTTCATTATCAGCCAGACCGGCGAGGGCTCCGGCCTGGGCCAGGGCATTGATGTTGAAAGGCTGGCGGCAGCGTTGGAGGATTTCGATGATTTCCTCCGAGGCAAAGCCGTAACCGATACGCAGGCCGGCCAAACCCTGAATTTTTGAAAAGGTTCGCAGGGCCACAATATTTTTTCCGGACTTGATCCAGTCCACGGTTGGTGGTGGATTTTCAAGAAACTCGTAATAAGCCTCGTCAAAAACAACCAGGGCGGTGGAGGGCACCCGGTCGATGAAGTTTTCCAGTTCCTGGTTGGAAATGCGTGTGCCGGTGGGATTGTTGGGATTGGCGATGAAGACCAGGCGGGTGTCCGGGCGGATGGCGGAGAGCAAGGCTTCCAGGTTGACTTGAAAATCAGTGTCAGGCACTTCAATGAAGCGGACGTCGAAGAGTTCGGCCATGAGTTTATAGACCGCGAAGGAGTAGCGGCTTGAGACCACACTGGTTTCACCGGGTCGGGTGAAGGCATGGTAAAGCAGTTCAATCAGTTCGTTGGAGCCGTTGCCCAGAATGACCTGTTGTTTGCTTATTCCGAATTTTTGGGAAATGGCTTCACGGAGATGGAAGGAGCCGCCGTCGGGGTAGATATGGGTTTTTGCGGCAGCCTCGACCATGGCCTGCAGGGCTTTGGGGGAGGGACCGAGAGGATTCTCGTTCGAGGCGAGTTTGATGATATCGGATGGGTTCAGACCCATCTCACGTGCGACATCGTCGATGGGTTTTCCCGGTTCGTAGGGAACCAGTTGGCGTAGGTTCTTGTTGGCTAAATTCCATGCGGACATAAAATTAAATGGTGCGATAAGGCATTGAGCTTGTCGATGCGATTTGTACACTCTAAAAAAGGATCGTGTCCGTTCCTGAATCCTTATGAGTAAGATCAAAAAATACAGGCAAGGCGAAGTTATTTTCAACCAAATGTCCTCCTGTGACGGGGTTTACATCATTGCCAACGGACTGGTTTCCATTTCGACCGAACACCAGGGGAAGAGGTTGGAGTTGGCCGTCCTTGGAAAAGGAAGCATGTTTGGTGAGATGGCAGTGATTGATCTTCAAACGCGGAGTGCGTCTGCCATGGCCCTTCAGGCCACGGAAATCGTTCAGGTGGATGCGTGCGAGTTCCAGGCCAATCTCCACACCCTGCCGCTATGGTCCCAGCTTTTGATCCAGATGCTGGTGCGTCGTCTGCGTGCGGCGGATGAGCAACTGATGAAACTGCAGGGTCTGGACGGGACTGTTCCGGCACCGTTGTATCCGGTCGATGAAGAAGAGTCCATCATCGTGCAGACCAAGGATCTCGATGCGGAACAGATTGCCAGGGATTTCAAAGAGTAGGAAGGAACGGGTGTTCCGTCGTTGATCCATGTCATCCCTTCAAGAAGTTGCCAGGCACGTCAAAGAGCTTCATGCCTGTAATCGGTGCCCCAGAATGCATAAGCCGGTGGTTTCGGGTCCCCCTGTGCTCAGTCCGATATTTCTTGTTGGCCAGGCACCCGGAATCAAAGAACCCCTGATGGGAAGACCTTTCGCCTGGACAGCCGGCAAAACCATGTTCCGCTGGTTCCAAGAAAGCTGGCAGGTGGATGAAGCCACGTTCCGGCGGAAGGTTTACATGGCGGCAGTTTGCCGTTGTTATCCCGGGAAAAATCCCAAGGGCGGAGACCGTGTTCCGGATGAGGATGAAATCCAGCAATGTTCTACTTGGATGGAGGCGGAGTTCCGTCTGCTTAAACCCCGGTTGATTCTGGCTGTGGGAAAGCTGGCCATCAATCAGTTCATGGTCTGCGGAAAGCTGGAGGGGGTTGTCGGCAAACTCGTTCCTTTGGAACGCTTCGGGCATCGTTTTGACATGATAGCGTTGCCCCATCCTTCGGGGGCATCCACCTGGCACCGTATGGAGCCGGGTAAAACATTGCTCCGGCAGGGGCTGGGGTTGATCCGCAGGCATGAAGCGTTCTCCTCGGCTTTCGGAAGTTAGCTTTCCCGTTTCTGCTTTCCCTAAGCCTTCTTGTTATTTTTAGTGTCCACCTTCTACTTTAAGTCTATATACACAAAATGTCATCGATCCTTCCTGAACTGATCATCGTCATGCCTGTCTACAATGAGCAGGCTTCGGTCCGCAAGGTGGTGATGGAATGGTTTCAGGAAATAGAAAACTGGACGGAAAATTTTGTTTTTCTGGCGATCGATGATGGTTCCACGGACGATTCCCTGAACGTGCTGAAGAGGCTGCAGACGCAACTGGGGCCCAGAATAGAAATTCTTTCCAGGGAAAACCGTGGCCATGGCCAAAGCTGTCTGCAGGGATACCGGGAAGCCCTTTCCCGCACGATCCCATGGATTATGCAGATCGATTCGGATGGTCAATGTGATCCCCAGTTTTTTTTCCGGATGTGGCGGATGCGGAACGGGTGCGATATCATTTACGGGCGCAGGGCTTCGAGGGATGACGGTTGGAGACGTGTGGTGGCCAGCCATGTTCTGCGTATGACCCTGCTTCTGACCTCCGGGGCTTATTGTGTGGACGCCAATGTGCCTTACCGCCTTATGCGGTCCAAATCATTGGAAAAGCATGTCAAACGCATCCCTCCGGACTTCTCCCTGGCCAATGTAGCGCTTTCCGTCCTGTTGAGGAAAGATCCGGATATCTCCGAGGGTAAAGTCAGAATCCATTTTCGCGAACGCTACGGCGGCGAGCCCAGTGTTGCTTTGGGCAAGTTTGGCGGGAAAGCCACCGAATTGATCCGGCAGCTTTGGTCGCTCCCGGATCCGTCATGAAACGCTGCTTATGGATTTCCTGAATACTCCGGGTCAGGTTCCAGCAGCAGATTCCGGCTGGCTTTCACGTCTGGGTGACAGAAAGACGGTATTGCTCATCGTTCTTTTCAGCTGTCTGGTATCTTTCTTCAATCATCTTTACTCGACTCATGTGTTATTTAATGACGAGGCCTACGAATTGATGATTGCGGAGGGCGTGCCGCTTGATCGTTTTTACTTTATGGGTCCGGCTTCGGCCTACCCGAAAGGAGCGCTTGCACCGATTGAAATGGGGCCTTTGTACATCAACCGTTTTTTGTTCTGGTTGTTCGGGGATTTTTTCACGGAAAGAGATGATTTCCTTATCCCGATACACATTTTTTACGCAATGACCCTGGCCTTGTCCTGTGCGGCCTATTTTTACGCGCTCAGAAGCAGTGTCTCCAGAGAGTGGGCCGCCATTGGATCTCTGATGCTGGCATCCTCGTATATGACGCTGCTTTTCAACCAGTTTGTCAGCCGCAATGTGATGACGATTCTGTGGGGATGTCTTCTGATGATTTATATCCCCAGGCTTTTGCATACATCCCAAAAAAACATGGGACAGAACTTGCGGACGGCTCTTATGTGTTCCTTTCTGGCCCTGGCTGGCGCCTGGACGTTCACTACCTATTTACTGGCGACAACAGCAATCTGGGCCGGCCTGGGCCTGACTTGGTTGCGCTTCAACCGCAAACCGAGCAATCTGGGTTGGATGGTATTCTCAGGAGGGGCATTCGCACTGACCCTGCTGACATTTTACCATACTGACACTTTCTCCGTGCATGACATTCTTTTCCGCGGAACGTATGTCGTTGAGATTGGATCGAACTATGCCCATCATGTTCTTCTGACTTTTTTGGCTCCTGTGTATTACGCGACATCAGGTACTTTCTTCACGGAGGATGTGTATCATCTGGTTGGGCGCCAGACTCTGGCGCTTCCTTTGGGGCTGTGTTATTTTATTGGCCTCTGCGCTGCCTTATTGAGCCGTCGCCCGGCACTATTTCTGGCTGCTGTGACATGGATTTTTGCCGTGTTCCTTTGTGCTCTGGGCGGGCCCAATCCGAAATACCTCTACACTTTTTTCCCCCTGATTCTGTTCATCGCATTGTTTGGAGTCTTTGTTTTGTGGGTTTTTCTTGGGAAGTTGTTGGGGCCGATCAAGTCTTACGTGTTGGTGGGGCTACTTCTTTTGTCCGCAGTAGCCATAGATTTTTGGTATGTGTGGGCCTGGGAAAACTCCAAGGACATGGATGCGCTCAATTTACATGCAAAAAAGGGGGCGCTCCGTGCCGTAACGATTGCAGAATCCGGGGCCCAGACGTACCTGCATTTTGGTTCGGGGTATGATATTCTGAACTGGTATCTTTGGCCCAAGGAAACCGGTGGCAAGGTGAGGTGTTCTCCCGTCGTCTATGGTTTTCCGGAACTCTTTAGCCAATACCCTCCCGGTGCAGGTGCTGTCCTGTTGATTGATTATCCTCCCGAGCACATCCCCAGGGATCTCAATGGATGGGTGCCGCCGCCTCAGGTCAAAGTGGTTGTTATGGATTTAGAGTAATGGTCGTTCTGCTGCTTCAACAGAAAAGTTTTAACGGTCCGAGCGCGAAGGTATGATGGGTTGGCCGACAGGAGGTTGGGCCGGTGGCAAGGCGCGAGCGGAGGCCCTTATCTGAACTGACACGGATCAAGCGAGCAACCCGTCTTACCTTGGCGCCCGGATCACTAGTGCTTGATGGCGGAGGCATCTGCCTGTTAACTCAGGTAAACCATGAGCAATGTCATGAATCCACAGACCGGCGGGGAGTCGTCCATTCTGGTGGTTGATCTGGATGGAACCCTGTTCAAAGGGGATCTTTTGTGGGAAAGCCTGCTTCTTTATCTTCTGCCTGCACCATGGCGTATATTTGTTGTTATCAGTTGGGTACTGAAAGGCGGAAGGACTCTGCTCAAAGCCGGACTGGCGGAGAACGTGATCCCCGATGGAACCCTGCTTCCCTGGAATCCGGCTGTAGTCGCCTTTTGTGAAGGTCGTGCCGGGGAAGGTTGGAAAATTGTCATAGCGACGGCATCGAATGAGAGCATGGCCCGGAAAGTAACAGCCCATTTTCCTTTTGTCTCGGAAGTCATGGGCAGTGATGTTTCCCGTAATCTGAAAGGGGAGGCCAAGGCGGAGCTTCTGGTTCAAAGACTGGGGTCGGGCCAATTTGAATATGTTGGCGACAGTGCTGCGGATCTTCCTGTCTGGACAAGGGCAAAGAAAGCCTGGTTTGTAGGATCTGAAGTCCGTCGTCGCAGTCTTGGCCAAAAACTTGGAAAGTCCCTTGAGCAGATTGGGGAGGAAAATCGTTGCTCCTTTCAACATTTTTTCAAAGCGATGCGTCCCCATCAATGGCTGAAAAATCTGCTCATATTTGTTCCTTTGCTGGCCGCGCATCAATGGATGGATAAGGGGATTTGGGAGCAGGCCATTCCTGTGTTTTTTGCTTTGTGTTGTGTGGCATCTGCCTCCTATCTTCTGAACGATCTGGCCGACCTCAATGCAGACCGTTGCCATATACGCAAAAAGTATCGGGCTTTTGCCTCGGGTGATCTGAGTATTTTGGCAGGCTTGACGGCAACGCTGGTTTTATTTGCCTGTGGAATGTTGTTGGCGGCCGTTTCCGGACCGGCCGCACTTGTTGCAACACTGGCCTACTTTTTGTTTTCGGTGCTTTATTCCCTGCGGGTGAAGTCACTGCCTGTTTTTGATGTGGTATTCCTCTCCGGGCTGTACACCTATCGTATAGTGCTGGGCGGTATCGCCTCTGCGGTCATGGTTTCCTCGTGGCTGCTGGCTTTTTCCATCACTTTTTTCCTTGGGTTGGCTTTATTGAAACGTTATGTTGAATTGGAGAATCTTCCGGATGCGGCAGTGGTTCCGGGCAGGGGTTATATCAAGGGGGATCTGGAGTTTGTCCGGGTTTCGGGTATTGCCTCCGGTTTTCTTTCGGTGGTGGTTCTGGCTCTTTATCTCGACAGCTCTGCCAGCAGCGCCCTTTATCTGGCTCCGCAGTGGTTGTGGGGGATTGGGTTGGCCCTACTTTTTTGGATTATCCGTGTGTGGTTTTTGGCCGGAAGAAGACAAATGAACGATGATCCGGTTTGGTTCGCCGCCAGAGATCCCGTCACCCTGGTTTTGGGTCTCGTCTGTCTGGCGATGATCAGCCTGGCGGGGCCTATCTGATGACTCTCCACACCAAAACCTTATATTCCTGGGGGAGAAGAAAGACCTCCGGTTCCAAAGTCTTTCCATTGTCCTGGCGGGGCGACTTACTCCCGTCCGGCGCTGGAAAACTGTTGCCTTACGGAATGGGGCGTAGTTACGGCGATTCCTGTCTGTTGGACGATGGATGCCAGATAGAAACAGTTGGCCTGGATCATTTGATCGCTTTCGATGCCGCATCAGGAGTGATCCGCTGCGAGGCCGGATGCACCATTGCTTCGTTGCTGGAGTTTGCGGTTCCCAGAGGGTGGTTTGTTCCGGTCTCACCGGGAACAAAATTTGTCACGTTGGGCGGTTGTCTGGCCAATGATGTGCACGGTAAAAACCACCACACTGCCGGAACTTTCGGGTGTTTTGTGACACGTTTCGGCCTTCGCCGATCTGACGGGTTGGAGATGGAATGCAGCCCGGGGGAGAATTCCGGTTTGTTCCATGCGACCATCGGTGGGCTGGGACTGACAGGTCTGATTCTTTGGGTTGAATTGAAATTGAAAAGGATCTTCGGACCGTTCATTCGTCAAAGGATGCAGAAGCTAAAGGGGTTGGACTCTTTTTTTGAGGTGGCGAGGCGTGAGGACAATAACGTTGAATATTCGGTGGCATGGCTTGATGCAGGCCACGCAGGAGATCCAAGAGGTCTTTTTATCGCGGGCAATCATTGCAGTGAAGAGATGAAACCGTCACCTTATTCAGCCGACACACGTCTTTCTCTCCCTGTGGTGTTGCCTGATTTTGCAATGGGAACCTGGTCGATCAACCTGATGAACACAGCCTTTTATCAGGCGAATGCACACAGGTCGGCTGACCGGACTGTCCACATTGATCCCTTTTTTTATCCGCTCGATGCAGTGGGCCACTGGAACCGGGCCTATGGGAAGAAAGGGCTGGCGCAATACCAGTTTGTGGTTCCGATGGAATACGGACCCGAAGCACTGAGTGAAACACTCGGGAAAGTCCAAGCCTCCAGGCAGACCTCTTTTTTAACGGTGGTCAAGTTGTTTGGATCCGTCCCATCGCCCGGACTGCTTTCGTTTCCCAGACCCGGTGTAACGGTTTGTTTTGATTTTCCTTTTCTTGGTGAGAGAACCTTGAAGTTGCTGGATGATCTGGATCGCACGGTCTTTTCCTGCGGGGGGGCCTTGTATCCGGCCAAGGATTTCAGAATGAGCCGGGAATCGTTTGAAAGATCCTTTCCCCGTCATCAGGAATTCAAGCAATACATCGACCCGGCCTTTTCCTCGAATTTCGCCCAAAGAACGGGACTTACCACATGAAATCCATCCTTGTTTTGGGGGCGACCTCCGCCATTGCCGTATCCTTCTGCAGAAAGCTGGCATCATCGGGAGCTTCCTTCTTTCTTCTGGGCAGAAACCAGGAACGGCTTCGCGTAGTGGCTGAAGATCTCTTGGTCAGGGGAGCCCTTTCTGTGGAAACCAGAGTGGTGGTCCCTGGAGACTTCTCTTCGTTGCGGGCAGGAATGACCGAGGGCCTTCCTTCAGGCGGAATACCGGATCTTTTTCTGGCGGCGCAGGGTTTGTTACCATTGCATGAAGAATGTGAAAAGGATCCCTTTTTGTTAGGAGAAGTTTTCCAGGTGAATGCCGTGGAGGTCATGCAGGCCACTCTGCTGGCGGCTGCCGAATTTGAACGGCAGGGGCATGGGGACTGTGTTATCATCGGTTCAGTAGCGGGTGACCGTGGTCGGCGTGGAAATTACGTTTATGGCGCGGCCAAGGCGTCGCTTGAAACTTTCTGCGACGGTCTGAGGCAACGGCTGGAGCCTGCCTGCCGGGTGCTTTTGGTTAAACCGGGCCCAGTGGATACACCAATGACGGCACATCTGGCCAAAGGAGTTCTTTTCACCACACCGGAGAAAGTTGCCAGGGATATCATGGCGGCACTCGGGCGGGACTCTGGTGTGCTTTACACGCCTTTCTATTGGAGATGGGTTATGGGTTTGATCCGCCTCCTCCCGGCAAGAATTGTCAAACGACTGCGTGCTTGAACCCGTCCTGCTCTATGGCAGCCTCAGGTCGTGAAAGGAAAGCAGGAAACCGCATGACAGCGGATCGAAAAAACCTGGGTGCAGGTGTACTGCTTCTGCTTTCCCTGATCCTCTGTTTTGGTGCGGCGGCGAGGTTTTATGGCCTGAATTGGGATCAATCGGCGGGGCAGCATCCGGACGAGCGGCATGTCATGATGTGTGCAGGACGCCTGGATTGGCCGAAATCCTGGTCGGACTATTTCAACGAGGCGGCATCCCCGCTGAACCCCCGCAACCGAGAGGCACATTTCTTCGCTTACGGCACACTGCCCAGCACATTACTCAGGGGAGTCATGGAGTTGGGAGGGATCAAGTCTCCGGGACAGATGGCCATTACGGGGCGGGTGCTTTCCGCATTGGCTGATACCGCCGTCATCGCGCTTGTCTTTGCATTGGCTTGGACACTTTATCGGCGTGGCACATTGGCCCTGTTGGCAGCACTGTTTTACGCGTTGGCCGTGTTACCTATCCAACAGGCCCATTTTTTTGTTGTGGATCCGTTCGCCAACTTTTTTGTGGCATTGGCGTTGTTGTTTCTGGCCAGAGCGGGGAAAAGTGGAAGTTGGCTTGAGTATGCAGGAACTGGAGTTGCCTTGGGGTTGGCTCTCAGTTGTAAGATTTCCGTGGCCACATTTGGATTGCCGGTGGCACTGGTCGCACTCCTTCCGCTTTCCGGCGAAATCCGGAATTGGAAAACAGGGCTTCGGACAGCGGTATTGCGCACATTGGTCTTCTCTCTTGCCACAATAGTGACGGTGCGTCTGGCTCTTCCCGATGCATTCAGCGGTTTTTGGCCATGGGAACTTGCACCCCGCTGGCTGGCCAACATGCGCGAAGTGATCAACATCAGTACCGGCGTGATTGATATACCTTTTACGCGTCAGTTTTTTGGAAGAACGCCGCTGCTCTGGCCTTGGTGGAACATGGTCATGTGGGGTCTGGGCCTGGGATTGGGCATTACAGCCTGGATCGCCTGGGGCGTTGCTTCATGGCAACTAATCCGCCAACGCATTTGGATCCATGCGGTTCCTGTGATCTGGATTGCCACGGTCTTTTTCCACCAGGGTTTTACCTACCAGGCAACCCTCCGTTATTTTCTCCCGATTTACGGTGCCCTTTGTGTTTTGGCTGCCTGGCTGCTGGTGACGGCAAGCTCGGGAAAAAGTTTTCCCGTGAAGGCCTGGCTTGGAAGAGCTGCTGTCATTCTGGTGGTTTTGTTCACCTCAGCCTGGGCCTTTGGCTTTCTTACCATTTATTCCAAGCCGCACACCCGTGTTGAAGCTTCCCGTTGGATTTACGAACATATCGAGCCGGGGAAAACTCTGGCTTGTGAGCACTGGGACGATTTTCTTCCGTTGCCTTTTGGCGCAGCGCGTGACCCGGGGCGTTATAATCAGATTGAACTTCCTCTTTATGTGGCAGACAACATGGAAAAACGCGGGGAACTGCTGTCCAAGCTGAACCGCGCCGACTACATCATCATCGCGAGTCAAAAGCTGAGGGATTCCATCCCGAGGATGCCACACCGCTATCCCTTCACAATCAGTTATTATGAAGGTCTGGAGGATGGATCTCTCGGCTTTGATCGTGTGGCGGAGTTCAGGCGGGATCTGAATTTTTTTGGTTTCCCGGTCTCTACCCGACCTGCGGAAGAAGCCTTCAGTGTGTATGATCATCCGCCGGTCAGTATCTATAAAAAAGCGTCCCGGTATGATCCTGAGCTGCTTGTTTCCCGTTTCAATGCCATTCCATTGGAAGGGGTCAGTGATACCAGGGAGCCGGTAAAACCACAGCCCTCAATGACACGGGAGGGAGTGAAAAAAAAGCAGAAGGAACCTGGCAGGCCGGAATCCGATGTTCTGCTTTCGCCTGAGCGTTGGGCGGCGGCCCAAAAACAGGGCACCTGGAGCGAAATGTTTGACCGTCATTCGATTCCGGTGCGTTTCCCTCTTTTGGTCTGGGTGGCACATCTGCTTGTTTTGCAGGTGGCAGGCTGGGCGCTGCTGGGACCTTTGTTGAAAGTTTTGCCGGATCGGGGAGCGGCACTGGCCCGGCCCTTTGCCATTCTCATTCCCGCCTGGTTTCTCTGGCTATTGGCCAGCACAGGTTTAGCCCCCAATGACCGGACGACCTACTGGATGATTCTGGGGTTGTTTGCGTTGTCAGGCTTGTGGGCCAGCTGGCATGGGAGGCGGGATTGGAAAATATGGAGTCAAAAGGGGAAGGGGGAGGCTTTCCGTGTGGAGATTGTTTTCTGGCTGGCTTTTTTTGGTTTCATACTCGTTAGGGCCGCAAATCCCGATCTTTGGCATGCTTCATGGGGAGGGGAAAAACCCATGGAGATGTCGTTTCTTTACGGCGTCCTGCGTTCCGAGGCATTTCCTCCCATGAACCCGTGGTTTGCCGGGGGATTCATCAACTATTACTACTTCGGATTTGTTCTGTGTGGAACCTTGATCAAGGGGCTGGGGATTTTGCCCGAGGTGGGGTTCAATCTTTGTCTGGCAACTTTTTTTGCTCTGGCCTGTGCGGCAACAGCTTCCGCCGCCCGCGCCCTGCGCCCCAAGGCCGGATGGATGCTGGCCTGGTCTGCTACGGCGTTTGTTATGTTAGTGGGAAATTTGTTTCAAATCCGGTTCATCTGGCGACAGTTGATCCGGTTGGGATCTGCTGATCATGAACTGAAGTTTCCGATTGTTTCAGATTTGATCCGTGTGGCACACGGCGTAATCCATTGGCTGGAAGGGAAAAGATTGGCCCCCTACGATGCGGATCTTTATTGGGTCGCGGCCCGGGCCATCACAGGTGAAGAAGTGGCTCCAGTAACGGAGTTTCCATATTGGAGTTTTCTGTACGGGGATCTTCACCCCCATCTGATGGCGCTTCCTTTTACGTTGTGTGTGATTATTTTATTGGTTGCCTGGGTAAAATCGTCGGGATTCCGGATCAGGGCCGGATTGATTGTTCTAACCGGCTTTACCCTCGGATTTTTCTGGCCGACCAACACATGGGATTGGCCCACTTACGGGGCACTTAGCGGTCTGGTGCTGTTTCTTGCCTGCTGGAAGGAAGAATCCACCGGGGGGTTGATGGGTTTTGCGAAGGCGATGGCGAAATCCCTGGGAATCTTTGCGATCATGATGATCCTGGGCTACCTGGCCTTTCTCCCGTTTCACCGGACGTATGTGCCTGGCTACGGAGCTTTTGAAAACTGGAAGGGCGCAAAGACTAAGCTACTGGATTATCTTTTTATTTACGGATTCTTTCTTTTCATACTTGGAAGTTATGTGATCTCTTGCTGTATGCGGATGGAAATCTTCCGTGGATTCAGGCTGTATGTTGTTTTATTCCAGTCCGCTTTGAAGCAGAAATGGAGATTGTCCCGCAGCCGTCTGATCCGCCTTGCCTTTTTGCGTCATGCTAGCCTGTTCGGCGCTCTCATGACATTGGTTTTAGTGGCACTGGCGTTCCTCTGCCTGATCCGCACGTCCCTGACGGCACTGCTTCTGTCAGGTATTGTCTTTTCCCTGGTATTGATCTGGCACCGGCGGCGTGATCCCCTGGGTGCAATCCCGGCTCTATTCAGCCTGCTGGCCTTTGTGCTTTCGTTGACAGTTGAATACGTTGTGCTGGTGGGCGATATCGGACGAATGAACACGGTTTTTAAATTTTATTATCAGGTCTGGGTATTCTTCGCATTGGCTTCAGCATTGGCATTACCGCATGTTTTGGCGGCGTGGCGCGGATGGCCTACACGTTGGAAAACGGTCTGGATGTCGGGATTTGTCCTGCTGTTGTTTGCCGTCATGCTGTATCCTTTGTTGGCCACACCCGCGAAAATAAAAGACCGCTTTGTCAGGACACCCCTGACTTTGGACGGGCTGGCATTTGCCCAGAACGGTCATTACACATGGAAGGGGAATTCACTCGCGCTGGGGCCCGATCTGCACGCCATCCGGTGGTTGCAGGACAATATCCAGGGCTCACCGGTCATCCTCGAGATGAACACAGGTAATTTTCTGTACACCTGGGGTTCCAGATTTTCGATTCATACCGGATTGCCCTCCGTGGTTGGATGGAACTGGCATCAGCGACAGCAGCAGGCAGGTATCCGGAACAACCGCGTCGATGCACGTATTGCTGATGTGGTGAAAATATATAACACCTCAGATACAGGATTGGCGATGCAGCTGATGAACAAGTACGGAGTCCGTCTGGTTGTGGTGGGTGAACTTGAAAGGGTTCTGGGTAGTCCGGAGGGTATCGCGAAATTTGAAGCTATGGGCCTCTCCAAATTGTATGATGAGGAAGGTGTCAGGATCTACGAAGTTCCGGTCAATGATTCCAGCGGAAAATTGGAAAAGAGTGTGATGGTTCCCTGAAACAACGTATGGACGTCCTTAAAAACAGCGGGTTTCACTGGATGATGTGGCTGAAAAAGGCACATGATTTACCATTAGGGACTGCCCTGTTATTGGTTCTGGCCGTTTCGGTTGCGGCGGGATTATTCAACCACCTGGCAGTGACCCGTCCGATGATCAATGATGAAGCGGTTGAACTGCTGCAGGGCGTGGATATGCCGGTGAATGGATTCCATTTTTTTACGCCGGATTATGTGTATCCCGAAGGCTTTGCCGATATCATCGAAACTTTTGTTCCTTACATCAACCGGGCTCTTTCGGGCCATTTTTTTGGTTTCGAATCCCAGGAGAGCCTGACACTAGCGATCCGCTCTTATTTTGGTTTGGCCTACGTCGCGGGAGTTCTGCTTTTCACGCTGGCGGTAGGGCGTCTGTGGGGTGGTTGGTGGGCGGTAGCCGGAGGTGTTTGTCTGGGTTTGTCGGCTTTTACCTTGATCCTGAATCAGTTCCTGACACGTAACGGCATTTCCATCCTCTGGTCCACCGCCCTTGTTCTGTTGCTTGTTTTTCGAATGGAAGGAAACAAGGAATCTTTCTTCAAAAGAAAGGTTGTCATCTCGATTCTCATGGCGTGTGTGCTTGTGCTTGGGTGCTGGACGTACACCAGTTTTCGCCTTTTGACCTTGGCTTTCTATCTGGCCTTACTGCTCGATTGGTTTCGTTTCGACAGGACTCTGAAGACTTTTACGTTGCTCGGAGTAAGTGGCACCACTTTTGTCTGTATCCTTGGATTGTTGGTTGTGCTCGGAGGTGTTTCACCCATGCTTTTTTTACAACGGGGCGGTTATGCCATGGGGGAGGTGAATCATTATTTCAACCTCCTGATGCTCAGTCTTTTATCACCCTTATACCATGCTACAGGCCAGAATCCCTTCTTCCTGGTAGAGGACATTCATAATCTGGTGCAACGCCCGGTGCTTTCTCTCTGGCTGGCCCCTTTCTTTGTTTTGGGCTGGCTGGTATCGTGGAGGAGGGGCGGGCGATTGATGTCTGTCGTGGTCCTCACCTACACTGCGGGAATGGCTCTCTGTGCTTTGGCCGGTCCGAGTGCCAAATACTTGTTTGTTTTTTTTCCTTTCACGATAGTCCTTTCCCTCGTGGGTCTACGGACGGGTTATGAGTGGCTCAAAAAAGTTCCCTTGGTCAGAAAGATCCGCCCCGTTGTCGCAACCTTTTTCTTGGTCGGGATGGCCAGCGGGGAAATCCGAGAACTTTCGGTCCGCTTTCGGGAAGATGACGATCATGTGCGAAATGCCACCGCTGAGCTGTTGGCAAAAACGGCACTTGAATATTTGGAGCTTGGCGGAACGGTTTATGTACTACCTGGTCTTGGGTGTGATATTGTAATGTGGAAAACACGTGCGGGGCGGAACACAGGCAGGCTTTTCGTTTGCCGCAGTATGGATGATTTCCGCAAATTGGTGGAGCAAGGCATTTCCCGTACAGGTGCCGTTCTTCTTGTGGATTATCCTATCGACGGCGAGACTCTGCAACTGAATGGATGGACTTTTCCGGAACAGGTCAGGATAATCAATGTTTCAGCAGTGCAAGCAACCAGATGATTGGGATGGCTTTCGCGCCAGCCGGATTGCGGCAAGGTGGCGGGTATCCGAAAGAGGAATCTATGATCGAAGATCTTGTCGAAGCCGGTTCTTTTCCCTTCAATAACTCAGTATGATGAATCATCTCTTCAATGCGCTAGCCATCACGATTCTTGTGATCAATCTGGCGGGGTTAGCTGCGGGTGCGGTAAAGCTGACGGGGCTTCCTTATGGCCTGGCTAAAGTCTTTACCGTGCTGACTGGATGCCTGGCTTTCTTTTTCATCGAGCATTTTTACGGATTCAGCTCTCTGGCCTGGCTCATGCCGCCGGCAACTGTTTTTTCAGTGTGGTTGCTCTGGAAACAGCGGGGACGCCTGAAGGAGTTTGCCGGAGCCGAACTGGCCTTTCTGCTGGCTTTTGGATATGCCCTGTTGTGGCGGTATTCGTTTCCGAATATTGATGCTTCTTCGGAAAAAATTGCGGACTTTGCATTTATAGCCAGTTATATGCAGGGAGGCACTCTCCCTGTCCCGGATCTCTGGCTCCATCCCTATAAACTGACCCAATACTACTCTTTCCAACATTACTCGGCGGCTTTGATGGGACGTATCATGAATATCTCCTCAGGGGCTGCCTACAATATTGCTCATTGCCTTGTGGCCGCACTGGTAATTGCACCTGCCTATGAGTACGTGAAAATTTTTCTAGAGAGCCGCGTCAAACGTGCTTTGGTGTTGTCTGCCCTGCTGGTGGGTGGGTCGGGACTTTGTATTTTCGTCCCCTTTTTGGTCAAAGATTACACTCTTTTTGATTCCATGAGATTCACTGGTGGTGCCCTGGCTTATGACGATGTCCGTTTGACGGATGCAGGGATTGCCCTGCGTGAATTCACTTACGGCCCCGGCCAGGTGGATGAGGAAAAAAAGATTGAAATGGCCATGGAGACTTTTTCCTACGTGGTGCAGCTCGGTGATTTTCACGCACCCTTGGGAGGTTATGTCATTCTGGCTACCGCTGTAGGTGCCTTTGGACTGTTACTGCGTAATCCGCGGCAGCCCTGGGCTCTGGCAGTTTTGGCTAGCACCATGCCCTTGTGTGTGGCTGTGAATACATGGTCGTTTCCTTTACAGTCGATTTTCGTTCTTTTTTCGCTGCTCTATCTTTGGAAATACCGGGAAAGGCCCGACTGGCGTCCGGTAGTGGGCGGAATACTTGTCTGCTCCATACTTTTGTATCCGTTTTTCTCGTATTTCCTGACTCTGACAGACGGGGCCAAAGTGTCGGTGACGCTCGTACCCGAGGGGTTTCACGTGCCGTTGCTGCCCTACTTTATGCAATTTTGGCCACTGCACCTGTTGCTTGTTTTTGCCTGGTTGGCGGCTTCTGGTAGGCACAGAGAGTACCGTTGGTTTGTTGTTCTGATGTTGTTTTTTTTGATCCTCATCGAAATGGTCAACATCGACGACCTTTATGTCGGGCGCTTTGAAAGGTTCAACACCACGGTCAAGTGGTGGCCATGGGTCGCTGCGATGATAACACTGCTGCTGGCACCGGTCGCCCTCTCCACTGCTGTGGCTGGCAAGATGGTGAGAATTGGAACGGCGTCTGTTCTTCTGGTAACTTTGATTTACGTGACCGAATTGGGGAGCACCTGGTGGAATACCTGGAAATATGACCAAGGAAAATCGTTCGGGCAATTGGATGGCTCGGCTTATCTGAGATTGAGAGGGCTCGACAGCCGCAATCCACAGAACATCACAGTCTGGCATTCGATGATGAATTATTTGAAGGCACATCCGCAAGGTGTGGTTCTGGAAAGATCCAAGCCAGAGGAACGGGCTTTTACAGAAATGGGAGTTCTACCGCTGTTTACGGGTCATCCATCAGTTTGTGGTTGGGCTTCCCACGAGCAGCTCTGGCGTGGATATCAGCGGGATATTGAACAGCGCTGGAACAGGATGAATGAGTTTTTCCGTGGCGAACTGGCGGATCCGCTGGATTTTCTAGAGAGCCATGATGTGCAATTTATTGTCTGGCCGGGATCCGAGGACGTGGAGCCTGAACTTTTTGAGAAAATCAGCGGGCAAATCAGTAGTCACTATGTTTTCATCCGCATGGATGAAAACAACCCGCGGCTGGGGCTTTGGTCCCGCAGGAAGTAAAGAGGAAGTGTCGGATGTTTATGGGGCAGGAAATCCGGACGGGTTGGGCGGCGCGTAGAGAAGGGGATCGGGCGTCCGGGCGAGGTGGCGGAAAAAAAAGGAGTCCATCTTACCGAGATATTGGCTTCTGTAAGGCTCATCAAGTCCTGGAACGTGGACATGCATTTCCTGTGAAATCAGATTGGAATCAGGAAGACGCCAGGTTCTGGAACTTTCGTGCAGGGCGCCGGAAGCTCCGATTAAAAAAAGCAGTGCCAGAATGCGGGTTTCTGTTCCGGTTTTGGCAGCCAGCAAAGAGCGGATGACTCCTGCCCAAAGCAGGAACATGGCGGGAATGGTGGTGCGCATGGCCCAGTCGTTCGCATAGCCATAGCTGTAGAAAGGGTAAACGAGCAGGATCAGGCCTGCGGTCCAGAAACATCCCCTAAGCCAGGGATCGACGGATTTTCGCAGCTCTTTTGCAAAAAGGAAAAAAACAATCCATTCAAGCAGGTGTGCGAGAAAGAGACGGGGCCACTCGGTGCGTATGTCGGCGATATTCCAGATAAAGCCATGTGGCGACGGGTAGATGCGAGAAAGAAAATACAGACCGGAGATGGCAAAAAGCGGCAGTGAGAAGAGATTGGGGAAACTGAAAATACCGCGGTTGCCGGAGCGGATCCAGGCAAAGAGGGCCAGCGGTATCAGGCCGATGATGGTGAAGGGAGACCAGAACGTGGCCAGGGCGACGAGAAGCAGTGCATGGCTGGGTTTTCGTCCGCTGCCCAATTCAACCGCCAGAAGTCCGGTGATCATCCAGGCGGCAAGCGAGTGTTGGGGGGCCCACACCAGTTGGGAATAATGACCTGGCAGGTTAAGCAGGCCGGCCCACCAGTCAAGGTGCTCGGTGCCCGGAAGAAGGGGGCCACCCTGAACAAGCCGTTGGCCCAGGAAATCGAGGCCGTTGGCGAAGATGAAGAGCAGGGCGGCGAGCACAGGATATCGGCCGACCAGCAGGGTGAACCAGGCCACGGCCAGAACGGCCCCGAGGCAGGTCCAGAGGCTGAGGGCGAGGCAGCCAAACCACCATCCGAATATTTTGGCGACGGCTGCGGCTGGGAGATAGTACGCCAGATAGAAGACCAGACTGTAAGACTTCCCCTCAATGGTATACGCCACCGGCCAGCTGGCTTCTGTCAGGTCCCTCATCATGGCGAAGTGTTTGGGCCAGTCCGGGCTGGTGGGGGTAAATCCACCGGCTCCGGAGTAAAAAGCCCAAACGAGGACAGGCAAGAGCGCAACGACGAATGACCAAAGCGGTGGGTTTTGTTCCGTGGAAACGAAATCGGCGGAGAGGCAATGACGGCGGGTTTCTTTCCATGCGTGGACTGCGGCGGCAATCAGGCCCAGGGCAAGGGGGATTGCGATAAACAGTTGGAGCCAACCAAAAATCCAAAGCAGGGCGGGAATGGTCAGATAGATAAACGTTGCCAGTTCCAAGGCGACGATAAGGGAGGCACGATTGATTCTTGCGCCAACCAGCCTTGAAAGAATATCCGTTGATAGGGCCATTGATGGGTTGAATTGTTTCAAGTGCCCGGGCACTTGAAATATCTTTTTTATCTTTGTCCAATTATGGTTTGAGTCGAGAAAATTTATTCTCTGACGCCACGACCTCTTGGAGATTGCCTTGATTGCCTGCGCGGCCTAGAAAGGTAGCTGATGTCCAAACGTCTATTGTCGGCAGTGCTGCTGTCGGGATTTTTTTTGATTTCGAATTCCCGATCCGAGGAATGGAGTTACAGCCATCCTGTAACATCAAGGGATGCGTTTTCTTCGGCAGAATTTCTGCTCAGTCTCGATCCACAGATTAAAAGCCCCAAAGGGGTCATCATCCTGGTGGGACCCCAGGGTGTGGACATGCGCGAAGAAGTCAGATCAAGCCCTTGGAACCGTATTGCTAAACAACAGGAATGTGCGGTTCTCGGCTGCCTGTTTGGAGACAAGGAGGGAGCCGATTTCAGTCGTATCGAGCAGGGAGGGAGGGCGGCGGTCTTTGCGGCTCTGACTGACTTGTCAAAAAAGTCGGAACGTTTGCGTGATCTGGGCAGACTCAAAGTGGTGCTGGTGGGCCGTCTGGCCGGAGCCCAGTTTGCCTATGAGTTCGCCAACAGGGACAGTGACAGGGTGGCGGGCTTTGTTTCCATCAACCCCTACTACTTCAATACGCCACCCTCTGCTGCTCTAAGAAAAGTTCCCGGTTTTTTTCTGGTGGCCGAGAATGAGCACCCGACTTCTGCTGCCAATGTTTTGAAAATATACGCGGATCAAAGACGGTTCGGGGCTTTATGGGCCAGGGTTTTCTGGACGGATGGCCCGAAGAAAAACTGGGATATGCAGATGGTGGAACCTTTTGTCGAGCAGGTTTTGATTGCGCGGATCAAAAATAAAAATCCTGTCGCTTCGGTGGTAAGCCTCAACCTGAATGATGGTTGGAGTCTGGATTTGTCCAGTTTTAATCCGCCAACAATCACGGAATCACGTAATGTGGCGAGGGGCCTGGAAGATCAATATGCCTGGTTTTGTTCCGAAAATCTGGCGGAAGCAATCGCCAGGAATCTGTCGCAGACTGCCGCACAGGAATAGGGGGAAACGGTCAATACCATCGGGGTCTGATGACACCTCCGCCTGGGGGATTTGTTTCCGGGGGCGGGACAACCACAATTTTCGGATCGGTGCCTAATTCTGCGTCAGTCAAATCGGCCGCTTTGATCCATATCTGGGGGGTTGAACTGCCCAGTTCAGTTGAGTCGGACAGCGCGATTTCCCTGTAAATTGCATTGTATCCCACAATGAGCAGAGCATGAGGGGCGGGAGGCATATTACCGGTGCTTGAGTCCAACGAGGCCAGGGGAGTTCCTGTTTTTCGTTGGTTGCTCCTGCTGAGCCACAAGGGAAGGTGATTGGCATTCATGGGCCAGATCACGGGTAGTCCCTGGTCAATGTAAGGCTTGATGGAGGTAAAATCATTTTCGCTCTGAGTGATATATGTGACGCGATACCTGGAAGGACCCAGGAGTTTTTCCATTTCTTTGGCAAAAGGCATGTATAAGGTGCCTTCCACCCTGGAGCCTCCTTTTTGTGCCAGATCGTAAACATTGAGGCCCAGTCCCAAATGGCGGAGTACTTTTTCCCAGGAGGCGGGCACACAGTAGTTGCGGTCTCCCTGTGAAATGGGTGGTAGTCCCTGGATGAAAACATCTCCTGTCGTTGTCCGTTTGACAAAATAGGAGGGAGGATTGCGGGCCAAGGTGAGTTCTCGGGGGAGGGCACCCGGTGACTGATTGGGAGGTGTGTTGCCTTTCTGAATGGTCAGGGTCAGAGCTTCCGGGCCTTTGTGCAAAACCAGTTCATGGCCCACCCATGGCCAAATGTCGCGTTCTCCCCGTTGATTGGGTTGTCCGAGCCGTTGAATCAGGCGGCTGCGGATCGCGGCAAATTCCCTGTTGACCGTATCATCATAAATACGGGATTTGGGGTCAGTCATGCTCTTGCTCATGTCAGCGCGGTTGATGAAACCAAGAACCACTCTCTGGACGTAGCCGTTAGTGCCATAGATATCCACGGCGTAAAGTTTTGCACCCAGACAGGAATCAACCCCAAAAGGCACACCGCGATAAAACGAGGTGGCCCCGTTGACCGATCCGTTCAAACGCAGCCGTCGTGATGCGAAATCCGCTTTGTCGTCCCAAAGGGTTGAATCGATCCAAAGATTAAAGCCCAACAAGGAGTTAAGGCCGTTCTCCGGGCTTTGAGCCTTGACAGAGGACAGGCAAAAAATACACATTGCCGCCTGCAGCAGGTGCTGAAAACTCGGCCAGGTGGATAAGGTTCTATCGAGCATGAAAAAAGAGTGATTTCTATCCTTAACTTATAAGCTCTAAAACGGAAGCTTTGAATAAGTTTGTATTAAGCACTTGACCTCTATGAAGTATTTTACTAGTTCTTATGTAAATACTCATGAAAAATAAGGCCTTTAATGTCTTGATCGTGTTAGCTCTTTTTTTGGGTGCCGTATCCATTTTTCTGATCAAAAAATTTGTCGAAGTGGAAAAAGGTAAAGTGCAGACAATAGTGCAAGCGGTTGAAGCGAAAGTGGAAATGGCCAAAGTGCTTGTCGCCACCAATGATATTCCTCCTGCCAAACCTTTTGACCCGCTGAGCTTCAAAGTAGTTGATATCCCCAAAGAACTGCTTCCGGAAACAGCGCTGACCCAGCCCTCGGAACTGGATGGGAAACTTTCCGCTTTTTTCATTCCCAAAGGCGACATGATTCTGAGGGCCAAGGCAGTTCTGCCGAATGAGCTTCCCAGAGCTTCTTTTATGATCGCCCCCGGCAGACGGATCATTTCGATCCCGATCAATGAAATTGTCACGAGTGGCTTTGTGATCAGGAATGGGGATTATGTTGACTTGGTAGGGAATTTTCAGGTGCCAAGGGATTTTCTGGCACCTCAACAAGAGCTTTTTGGTGAAATCATTGCTGTTACTTTCATGCAGCGGGTGAAGGTGGTGGACATTTTCAAAGGCGAGGTGCAGATAACCGGTGAAACGGAGGCGGATGGTAAAAAGGGAAACATGGGCAACCAGGGCAAACGCCTTGGAGAGGGAACAATTGCCACCTTTGATGTGACTCCACTTGAGGCAGAATTGATCATGGGTGCATTAAGAGCCTCCCAGGGCATCAATCTGGTTCTCAGGGGTTACGATGATAAGGAGAAGCGTCCCATTCTGAATCCTATGCATCTGAAAATCCTTTCCGGTCTGAATCAGGTGATTGGTAAAACGGTTGTCCAGGAAGCTCCGCCTTCGGTTGCTCCAGCTCCAGTCCGCAGGCCGGTTCTTTAATGTGTGCACGTAATAAATGGAAATGTCTATGAAACCAAGCTTTAACATCCTGCTGATAATCCTAATTCTGGGCTGGACAACGGTAACACTGTCCGCTGCCGAGCAGACAAACATTCAGCCAGAGGGTAATGACCCCCGGACTCAGCGGAAGAAGTATGATCAGGAAGTGAAGGGTTTTGTGCAGGAGAACATCACCATCCCGGTCGGTGATGTGAACAATTCCGCGGTCAAAATCGACAACAAAGCGATCGTGATTGATGGTTACTGGGAGTTTAAAGACCCTAGCGGAACAGTGCTGGGTCAGCCCATCATTGTTTCTCAACCGGCGGACTTGACTAACCAATGGGTCTTTGCTCTGCGGGCCCCTGGGGAGGCCTTTGTAGAAATTACGGAAAATGGGGTCAAAAAAATTTATCGCTTTGAAGTCTTTTCCAGATTCAGGGAAAACAGCATCGAGAAAGAGCTTGAATCAGCTATTCTGGAATTTGTGGGCGACCCGGGACTGAAGATCAAAATCCTTCCTCCCCAATCTGCATTGGTCGGGGCCAACCTGAACAGATCTTTCGGAGATGAAACATCATCGGAAATTTTGGCTCCCCGTGGTGAAACAAACAGCAGTGCCACCGGTCAGCTCCTGACGTCGGCAGATTTCCGCCCGACGATTGTTCTGATGGGAGAGGTGGAAAACGAACTCGTAGCTGATAAGGCTTTGAGCATGGCTGGCTCTTATTCGACGAATATTGTCAACCTGATGAGTGTCCGCAATTATCTTCAGGTTAAAATCAAGGTCAAGGTGATCAAGGTTGACCAGACGGAAAACAGCACCATCGGCATTCAGCACAGAGGCACTCAAGTATTCGGGGCGGATGGATTGTCCAAACAGGGCTTCGGACTTGGTTTCACCTCTGCGGCACCCTTCTTTGAGACGGTCAATGGCCTGCCGTTTTTTGGCGATGTTATTGGTGGTGCCGCAGGTCTTCGAACCAATGTGAATCTCGCTAAAATCAACGGTAAAGCAACCTTGTTGCAGGAGCCTACGCTGACCGTATTAAACGGCCAACCGGCTGAGTTTAACGTCGGATCACTGATTCCTTTTACGACAACAAGCCGCGATGCCTCTGGCCTGATCACGGAATCTGTGACCTTTCGCCAAATCGGTGTGACCCTGAGAATTATGCCCCTTGTTTCAGAAGAGCGCGGCTTCAGGCCCAGCTCGGAAGGCACGATTCCATTCAGCGGAATCACGTCCGTGAGAACAGGCGTGGCGACTGCCGCCAGTTCCGGCGGTGGTAGTGCCACCGGTGGAGGGAGTAACGATTTGATCCGTTCCATCGATGAGAATGGGGTGCTTAAAATGATTGTTTCGCCAAGTATCACGAACCTGGGTGCACTTATTGACAATGTCCGCACGTTCGATACGAACAGGGTTGAGACCCGTGTCGCCATACGATCCGGTCAATCCTTGGTTATTGGAGGTCTTTTTTCCGATAGCTTCCGTAAGGACATGGAGTCAGTGCCTTTCGTTGAAAAAATACCCATCATTGGTGAATTGTTTAAAAATCGCACCAATACGAAAATTAAATCAGAATTAATTTTCGTTTTGCAGCCAACGGTTTTGGGACTGAAGACCTGGGGCACGCCCAAAGCGGGTGAAGACGCAGCCTCCTATGAGGAGGACCTGCAAAATCAGCAGCTAAATTTGAGTGAAACTGAAAAAATGCTGGTTGACGGAAATGTGAGGCAAAACAAAGCCAAGCCCGTGCGGATCAGTGCGGCTACTGTCACCCCAAGATCTGTTACGATCATGGAGAAGGCGCCTGCGGATTTCCCCCCGATATCGGCGGACAGGTTGCCATCGGCCGAGACTCCTCCGTCCACAACCCTTTCGGTTCGCCCGGAAGAGCCTTCGGAACCGCGGCTCAATATTGAGCTTGCACCCGCAGCACCAAAGCCTGAATAGTCTTTCCTGAGAGGACTTCAGAGGGTTATGGCTTCCGTTTACTTAATTCATTCCGATCCGACAGTCAGCCAGACCATCAAGGCTGCGTTGCAGACAAAACCTGACTTGAGCCTGCTCGGTCATGCCGCCAGCGCCGGTGAGGCCGTTTCTAAAATTCCCTCGGGGGTCAACATCATCATCACCCAGATCCGCCTGCCGGATGCAGATGGTTTTGCCCTGATCAGCCAACTTCGGCAAAAGAACCCCTCAGCCTATTTTGTGCCGGTTTTGCAAGGTAATGAAGCCGGGGATATCTGGCAGAAAATTCTTCAATTAAACCTCCGGGATGTTTTGGTGCCTCCCTTCAGTGCCCAGAGTATCGCCTCAGTCCTCAGTCAGGCTGCGGGTAATGCCCAAATCAGTATTCCTGCCGAGGCCTCCAGTTCATCCTCCTATCTGATAGCAGTAGCCGGGGCCCGTTCCGGTGTGGGTAAATCCATTTTTGCCAGCAATCTGGCCTTGTCCATGGCGAAGCAGGGGGCGGCTACGACCTTGATCGACTACAGTATGAATTCCGGGGATTTCTTCACCATGTTGGATCAGGTTCCACGGAATACCCTGGCCGATGCGATTGCCCAAGGACTTGCCCTTGATGCCTCCCTGCTGAAGAATTTGTATGGCGAGCACAAGCTGGGATTCAGTTTCTTGGCCTGCCCGAATGATGATTTTGACTTTTATGGATTTGACGCCGAGCAGTCCAAGCACCTGCTTGCGGAAGCCCGCCAGCTCAGTGATTACATCATCGTGGACACCGGTGCTTACGATCTGCCCCCGACTTACTCTGCCATTGAGGAAGCCAACGTCGTCTACCTCATCACCACCCGCGATCTGGCCCGCCTGATGTCCCTGCAAAGGTGGATCAAGAGCCTTTCCTCCAGGGGGATCAGTACAGAAAACTTTAAAGTCATCATCAACAACGCGGAAGTTGGCACGGAGATTTCTGAGACGGAAATTGAGGAAGTTCTGGCTCATCCGGTGACGGCTTATCTGCCAAGCTGCCCGGCCGAAACAACCTACAGTATCAACAGTGGCAAACCCTTTATCGAGACGCGCAAGGAACATCCATTCACCTCCGTCATCGAGAAGCTCGCTGAGTACACCATCCAGCGTTGGGCGGACTGATGGTTGTTCCTAATAAAGATTGATGCATTCCTGATTTCAAATAGAATATACACATGAGGCCAATTCCACCAGGATACGGAGGAGCACCAGGACAGAGGCCGCCCATCTCCCGGCCGCCCGGCCTCAATCGTCCCCCCAGCATGGCCCCGGCAGGCCCGGCTGCCGCCCCTGCAGCCGGACATGCTCCGGCGGCACAGTCGACTGCAGCGCACCCGGCGAGTCCTGCGAATGCAGCTTCCGAGTTTCTTTTGCAGTTCAAACGGACGCTTCTTCCCTATCTCATTCAACGGATCAATCCGCAGTTGTTGAACAGTGGTAACAAAGAAGCACTGGTTACAACCATTGAGGGACTCATTGATGAAAAACTGAATGCGGATAAAATTCCAATCGGTAAGCAATTGCGGGACAAGCTGATCAACGATGTTGTCAATGAGATGGTAGGCTTCGGACCTTTGGAGGAACTCCTCAAAGAAGAGTCAATTTCGGAAATCATGATCAATGGTGCCCATAAAATTTACATTGAACAAAAAGGCCGTGTGACATTGTCACCTGTTAAATTTGTCGATGAGGCAAGCCTCCGCCGTGTTATTGATAAAATTCTTTCTCCCCTGGGCCGCCGTGTCGATGAATCCAGTCCAATTTGCGATGCCCGTCTGCCCGATGGATCGCGTGTCAACGTGGTCATACCCCCCTGCGCTCTGGACGGAGCCACTGTCACGATCCGTAAATTCAGCAAAAACAAGCTGACCATGGAAAAGCTCATCGAGTTCAAAGCCCTTTCCAAGGGTATGTTCATGTTTCTTCAATCTGCTGTCAGGGGAGCGCTTAATATCGTCATATCCGGAGGCACAGGATCGGGTAAAACAACCTGCCTGAATGCTCTTTCCTCATTCATTCCGGAGGGCAACCGCATCATCACCGTGGAGGATGCGGCCGAGTTGGTGTTGATGCAGGAGCATGTGGTGCGTCTCGAGTCCAAGCCGGCCAATATCGAAGGAAAAGGGGCCATCACGATACGTGATCTGGTTAAAAGCTGTCTTCGTATGCGGCCTGACCGTATAGTGATCGGTGAGTGCCGCGGCGGCGAAGCATTGGACATGCTCCAGGCCATGAACACAGGCCATGATGGATCCCTGACCACCACGCATGCAAACTCTCCCCGTGAAGCCTTGGCCCGTATTTCCACGCTGGTCATGATGGCTGGTGTTGATCTCCCTGAAAAAGCCATCAAGGAACAGATTGCAGGTGCGGTTCATTGTTTCGTGCAGTGTAACCGACTGCAGGATGGATCACGCAAAATTACCTACATTACGGAAGTTCAGGGGATGGAAGGCCAGACGATCACCCTGCAGGACTTGTTTAAGTTCGAGCAGAGCGGGATCAGCCAGGAAGGAAAAGTGACGGGTGTCTTCCGTGGTTGCGGTATTGTTCCCAAATGCATGGATCATCTCAGGGCGCACGGGGAAAATTTGCCGGTTGAAGTTTTTCAAACAACTCTTGAGGTCTAACGTATGTTATTCGTAGCTGTTGCTGTTTGTATTTTTCTTTTTCTCTTCGTGTTGGCTATGGCCTTCGGCCAGATGTTTTTCTATAAGGAGGAGACATCTGTTGTAAAATCCCGTGTGCAGCGTCTTTCACAGGTCCCTGAAGAGTTGCGCTCTGAGTTTAGAGTGGCCGGCGAAGTGGAGTCCAAAAAGAGTCTTCTTTCCGGTATTGATCTCAAACCAATCCTCGGCAAATTCACCGGAGAGGGCTACTTTACGTCCATGGAAGAGGAACTGGCCAGGGCGGATGTTCCTTTAAGGGTGTCAGAATTTCTCATTTTCCGTGCCGTCATTTATGTTATCGGTCTCGGCCTGGGTTTTGTCTTCTTTAAGAATGTGGGCTGGGCCATTATGTTCAGCCTCCCCTTTGCGGTTCTGCATGTGCCGTATCTTTCCATCAAGAAAAAGTCCCGCGTCGGCAAGTTTTCCAATCAGATGGCTGACTTCCTGCTTCTCGTGGTTAATTCTCTGCGCGCAGGTCAGACTTTCCTCCAGGGATGCCAAGTGGCAGTGGGTGAATCCGAGAACCCTATTGCGTCCGAATTCAAGCAGGTCATTAAAGAAGTCAATCTGGGTCTTCCCGAGCATGAATCGATGGAAAACATGCTCTCGCGCGTTCCTTCGGAGGATTTGAAAATTGTGGTGAGTGCTTACATCATCCAAAGGAAGGTGGGGGGGAATCTGGCGGAAATTCTTGAGACAACCGCAGCGACTGTACGCGAACGCATTAAAATTAAAGGTATGATTGATACTCTGACCACGCAGGGAAAGATTTCCGGAGCTTTGGTTGGATCCTTGCCCTTCTTCATCGGTTTTGCCGTCGGATTCATTAACCCGGCCTACATGAAACCTTTAACCAGCACTATTCCCGGCTATTTTGTGATCGGACTTGCCCTTGCCATGCAGGCAACTGGAGCTTTTATAATCTGGAAAGTCGTTGATATTGAGGTTTAAACGGATACTTACGTATGTTTCTTATTCTCATAGGTCTGTCCCTTACAGGGGCTTTTGTTCTGATTGCCGTTGCGTTCACCCTGAGTAAACCCCAGGTCGATGGCCTGGCGGCCCGTGTGCGCGCCGCCCAGGCGGCCGGGCAGCCCACTACCGGGGTTGGTATTCGTGATGCTGAAGTCATGGATAAAAGTATTTTTACCCGTGTTTTTCTGCCTATCTCGAACAAGTTCGCCAAAACGTTCGGTTCCTTGACCCCTGCCACGATGATTACCAAGGCCGATCAGTTGATTGCACAGGCAGGGATGATCGGTGTGTTGACCGGTGTTCAGCTTACCACCATGTGCTGGATCCTAATGGCACTTCTTCCCCTGCTGGGTTTTTTCCTTTTTCTTCCCCACGTCTTCGGAGGAAAAGTGTCACTGCCACTTCTGCTTGGCTTGTGTGCTTTTGGTGCCTTTCTGGGCTACCGCCTCCCCATCGGCATTCTCACGGGTAAGGCCAAGAAAAGACAACACGAAATCCTGTTGGCATTACCTTTCACCTTTGACCTTATCAGCATCAGCGTTCAGGCCGGTATGGCCTTTGACGGTGCCATGTCTGTAGTATCCGAGCGAACCAAAGGGGCTCTTTCCGATGAAATGAAACGTACACTCAGAGAAATCAATCTCGGTATTTCCCGCTACGATGCCTTGAACAACCTCTCCCGCAGAACAGGTGTGGAAGATTTGAGGACGTTTATTACGGCAGTTAATTACATCACCAAACTTGGTGGCAGTTTGACAGATGTCATCAAGATCCAAACAGATTCCATGAGGGTGAAAAGGCGCCAAAGGGCCGAGAAAAAAGCTGCCCAGGCTCCGGTTAAAATCATGATCCCCCTCGTTTTATTCATTCTACCCTGTCTATTCATTGTGATCTTGGGACCGGCAGCACTGCTCTTCGTCACCGGTGGACCCAAATAGCTCCAACGCTCCGGTCAGGCATCTATTTTCGAGTCGGCTCCACTCCCAGTTTGGCCCGTCCTAAGATTTGCACCAAGAGAGGACGGCATCATGGGATGATGGGTGTAACAGGATCGATCCTCCGGCTACGCAAAGAATGGCAAGATATGAAGCTAATTCTTCACTTTGTCAGCCTGAATTAAGTGGAGAATCGAAGGCGTTTTCGAGCTCAAGTGATCAAAAATTTCCCGAACTAGGAAAAAATTGCATAATTAGGTCTCCACGTATGGACATTGTGAATAAAAGTAACCTTAATGTTTGCTCTGATCTACTCGATTAGGTAAGGTTGTGGGTAGTTAAGCGGGAATTGTGGCACCCAAGATGCTAAAATTTTAGATGAGTGAATAGAAAATGATCAGGCTTTATGCAAAAATCTCATTACTGTTCGAGTAAAAGAAATAAAAAAGCTCAATCCCTGCTTGAGTTTGCCTTGGTTTTCCCTCTGTTCATTGCCCTGGTACTCTTTGTCATCGATATCCTGAGGTTCTATTTTATTCAACAAACGCTTTCTTTTCAGGTCAGGGAGGGGCTTCGGGCCGGTGCGGTTTATGATCCCCAGGCGACCAACACCACGACACGCCGCCAAGTCATCATTGATGCTGTGAACGAAAGCAACCTCTATAAATTCGATATTGTTTTTCAAACGGATCCAGCGATCGACACGTCCACAGCGCAAGTGGTGGGCAGCCTGAATCCTTCGGAAGCCGGAATCGCCGATACCCTTGTTACCTTGACCCTGTCTTACCAGAGTTTCACATTCCTGACCCCCTTTATTGGCGTGCTTTTTGAATCACAACCCACGGGCTCCATACCATTGTCTGTCAGCCAGAGCTTTCAGAATGAATCCCTATGAACATGCTGCGCATACCTAACAGAAAGCATAATAGAAAGGGTCAGGCCTTTGTTGAGTTTGCCATTTCAGTTGTTGTTTTAACGCTTTTCGGGTTCGGCGCCGTGGATCTTTCCAGGGCTGTTTCCACCTATCAGCGTATGAATTCCGTAGGACGTGAGGCGGGACGTATTTTTCTGAAAAGTTCTTTTGATACCGCCAATTTGACTCAGTCTGCCATAAGAGCAGAGGTTAAAACCAAAGTATACGCCTCGCTCACCCAGGCGATGTTGCCGGACGATCTGGGGGAAAATGGCGTTGTGATCGTCACCATCGCGCGCCGGGTTATTCCACTCGGAGGATCGGCCTCAAGCAGCAGCACCGATCAGTTGAAAGTCACCCACCGGTTCACTTTTCCTGATGCAGGCCAGGGGGAAAGCAATTCTGCTGGGATACACCCCAGCCGGATCAGCCCGACGGCTTTGGATGCCAACAGCGCCATTATTATTGCCGGCCCCCCGATAACAACTGTTGACGATCCTTCCACTCCGGAAAATGAGGAAGAGGGTGGATTTCTGCCGGTGGATACCATCAGATTGGGTGAGGAACTCATCATTGTTGAGATATTTTATGTCTATGAATTTATGACCCCGATTGACAAGGTGATACCGGGGTTCCAGTTGAATGTGCTTTATGATAGAACCGTGTTTTAGCGGTTTGTGACCGGAAGGATTAATTGTATGAAAATGAATCAAAAGACTCCGCAGGAAATGCAGGGGAAGAGGGGGCAGATCATTGTTCTTTTGGCACTGCTTATGGTGGTGATTCTGGGTTTCGTGGCATTGGGTATAGATGCGGGTGGAGCTTACACGGTCAAAGCCAAACTGAGCCGTGCCACCGACGCTGCGGCTCTCCGCATGGTAAACAATTTCGGTGCCTTGGATCTTACGGATGCCACACAAATTGCAGCAGAGGAAGAATTGCGTCGTAACATGGTATTTCGTGTTTTTCAGGCCAATTATCCGGAATTTTTCAATGGAACAGATCCTCTCTGGCAGACATCTCCGGCTCCAGGCACGGCCACGGGTGCGGCGGGTAGAACGGACGTTGCCATTTATAATAGCTATCCGGCGGGCCACCCCAAGGAAGGGTTGGAAGAGAAATTTACCATTAATACCAAACAAGCGGCACTGGGCGTGCTTGAAGTCACGGTGACGGCGGATTCAGGTTACCGTGCTTTTTTTGCCCCGGCTTTGGGTGCGTTAGTGGGCGTTACCGACGATTCCTTTACTATTATCAAGATGTCTGACACGGCCACTTCCGTGCGTTACCCGACAGTCAACGTTGTCATTCTTGACCAATCCGGTTCCATGCTTAACAACGGGGGCCATGCCGTCATGGCCGGTGCTGTGGATGAGTTTGCCAAGGCCTTTTCCGATACACGCGATTACCTCCTCGTTGTTTCTTTTTCCTCAACCTACGATATCATTTGGCCTCCCATTACAACCGCCACGGCAAGTGGTGGACGCTACTATGTTCAGCCCGGTCTGGGTTACAATCAAGCCTCCGCCTTCAACCCTTCAAAGTCTGTGATCTTTGAGGCCGTGGAAAAAATGCCCTATGCCGGAGGAACGAACGGGGCCATCGGCATGAGAGAAGCTTTCGAGCAGATGGATCATTTCTACAGCCAGTTAAGATTGAATAATGCTGCACTGGCGGCAAAGCTCCGCGTCAACTATGTCTTTATGACGGACGGCAGTTTCAACAGCCTGCCGGCCTATGTGCGTGGACGGGGGTTTGGCATGAGCTGGAATCCGCCTGCCATCTATGGAGGCCCGGTCCAATCCACTAAAAAGGGAGAAAACGTGGCACCGGGAATCCCGATCGAGGGCACAGACTATCCTTGGTGGCACATGCGTAGACCCGTCTACGGGGGGGACAGCACAACTGGTACCGATGCCTATGGCACCGTTTCCAACCGCTACAAAAACAAAGAGGGCACGGCAAATTTCTCGTTTAAATATTTTGAAGGGAATGACACGGATGACTCCGACTCAATTCCCTTTAACCTCAATACCGTTTTCAACGGTTTTGATCCTCTGGCTACGGGTTGTGTCAATGCAGCGGTAGGGGATCAGAATGACTCTGTGGAAGCACCGTATCTGGGTGATTTTGTCAGCAATGACGAGGAATACCCCGGCCAGGCTTTCGCAGTGCGTAACGCAGGGAAGGCGACAATAGGGATACCACACTATTGGGCTACAGCGTTGGGTGTCGCCTTTGGCTATGTGAAGTCCGGGCTGCCAACTGGAGCCATTCCCTCAACAAGGGATGTCACCATACAGGAAACTGGCATTTTAAACGGATCGCCCATCAGTACAACTACGGGCTCAATCCGCAGGCTCCCTGATGGAGTTGCGGATTTGTATTATATTGATAGTGCTGTTCCTATCATTGCCGCACAATTTGACCACGTCATGCGCTTTTGTTATGACCCCAGAAATTTTGAAATCTGGAAGACAGATGGTATGGCGGTGGGTGAGATCGGTCTCTATGGCTATGCCTTAAATTCCCGGCCGAACAGGATGGTCATACCCCAGCTGTTTTATGTGGAGCCGAATATTCCGACTTCGGCCACCAACATGATGGTCAACAATGGGGGGTCTTCTGAGGCAAATGTCGCCACCCTCAATTACCGTCCAGGCGGACGTGTGTTCAGCAATCACTACAACTCTTTTTCCGGTGATAGCAAATACTTTGGTGTCCTAGGTTTTTTTGACGACGATGACGGCCCCAAAAAATCGGATATCAATTACCAGGCCAGAAGTGTCGGAACATTTGATATTCAGTCCTTTTACCCCAATTTTTCCATTGGTGGCGATTCCACAACCTATCCACCTGTCCGTTATCAGCCCAAAAACTGGGTGACTATCGGTGGAACATCTGAAGAGGATCCTGCCGGCGCAACTGCGGCTATGCTGACGGATTTTCCCACTTTAGTAGAAATGGACAATGCTGTCAGTGTGGATTACTATGCCGATGCCGTTGAATTTCCATCCTTTGGCGGCAACCGTTATGCGTTGTCAGGCTTTTCCTTCACCAACTTCATACGCCCCGCCTCCGTTTCTTTGAATGATGGGGGAGGCTTGCCAACTCCAACCCCGACTCCCAGAACCACGCCCAAACCCAAAATTACCCCTACCCCGCTTCCTACCCCGAAAACCAAGAAGATTGCTGCTGAGATTACAAATGTGGAGAAGACTGCCCAAGGTTCGTCCCGCGGGCACCAGGCTATACCACAGGAGAAGCTTTTTTCGGATCGGCAAACCTTGTCAGGATTTTCGTTCCCGGGTCTCTTACCCAGATCCATGATCTTGGCGGCTGACGGTGGAGGTCTTCCGACACCTACACCTACGGTGACCCGGACTCCGACCCCGACCCGGACTCCGACCCCGACCCCGACCCC
>ENA-ORBV01000432-ORBV01000432.1-microbial-mat-metagenome-genome-assembly--contig:-NODE-432-length-96763-cov-12.684784_pt1 | contig 96763 bp, 84 predicted proteins | sample MGYA00237777_ERZ505514 | MGnify/ENA primary metagenome ERZ505514 (study PRJEB26160, sample SAMN06269048) | microbial mat metagenome | isolation source: Oligotrophic lake microbial mat | place...
TGTTCACCAAATTCCGTGTGCCTGAGTTTGCTATTGTCGCATCCTAAATAAAAATACACCCCTCTGGTAGAGCGTTCTGTGCTGTTACAGCAGAGTACGTTGTTTTCTCCTGCAATGACGCTGTAGGAGTTGCCAGGTTTTGTATTGATATCTTCTACGATGTGGTTATCGTACAGGAAATTGTCGTTCCCATTAATGTAGATTATGCCCTGCTGGTTGGAAAAGCCTGCGCCGCCACTGCCGTAGGCGACATTATTTGATTCAATGCTGAATCTCGCGTCGCCAATGACGCTGATGGCAACGTCCTGGGCATCAATTTCAAGCGTATTGTTGGAGATGGTTTTATCCCCACTGCCTCCGTTGGTTCCGTCCGTGCCAATGATGGCAATTGCGGTACTATTGGGCGTAGTTGTTGGAGTTTGAAAAACGGGGTGGCTGTGCGCAAAGTTGTTATTGTCAATCAGTAAGCTACTGATGGCATTGGCTGTTTCAATCCTGATGCCCATGAATTCGTAATCAGTAAATGTATTGTCTGATATTTCAACTGGTCTGACCCCGTTGTGCCGGATGGCGATGAAGTCTTCATCGGAGGTATTGCCAGTGGCGGTGAATCTGCAATTGGCCGAATGTATGCCTCTATCTGCTGCAAATGTAGAACCCTCTGTAATGGTTACAACGGGATTCCCATTACTGCCATCAAGCAGTATCCCAATCCCTTCCGGGCTGGCAAGATTCACTGTTCCTGTCCCGACGCCTCCAACCGGATCAATAATATCCGTATTGCGGATATTTATATCAACGTTGCACCTGCGTATGAGTATCCCATTCCTAATGCCATTGTTTTCATCGCTGCTGATGAGGATAGACTCCGCTGCGTTAGTTGAGCCAATATTAAAAGCAGAGGTTGAACTGTTCATATCAAAAGCGGCATAAGCGTCCGTTTGCAAATAATTCGGAAGATCAGTAGCATTGTCAAAATTGGGTAACAAGTTCCCGGTGCACGTAAAGGTATCTGAATGAATCGTCATCGTATAACTAACCGCCTGGAAAGCATTGCCGGTCGAACGGGTTTGTACGCCAATATGGTTGCGGTCAAAACGACTTCGGGTGATGTTCAGGGTTCTGTTTCCTGCGCAAGTCGGGGATTCGCCGCACCCACCTCTAATGGCCCATTGTGCATCGGATATGTCGTTGTTATCAAAAGTTAATATCCTGCGGGTTACTGTAATGGCGCGCCACATTTGTTCGCAGCCGCTAATGTCGGAGTCGCGGATCGTGAGGGTTGTTGGAATACCACCAGGTTGCGCTACAACAATCTCGGCACCAGGTTGCATGCGTAGGGTCACATCATCCATCAGGTAAGTTCTGTTCACTCTCATTTGACCTAATATAGCTACGCAACTGCCTGTTGGGAGCGTAGCCGGCAAATCCCCTGCACCAATAATCGTGGTCAAGGTTCGTCCGGCAGCATCTACATTATAATCATTGGCACCACCACCCGTACACGGGCAGGTAAACCCCGCCTGCGCCCTAACATTCATGGCAACAAGCAGCAATAACAACATAACTACAAACGGGGGGGGGGCATTACACCCTGCACCAACAATCGTTTCATAAATTTATGGTTTTTAAACGTTACAAAAACACACCCAACGCTGCGCTGCCGGTTATGTCCGGAGCGGCGTACTTTGTGTGTTTGTTCAGTAGTGTACAAGGAGTATTGAAGCCGTAAGATAGCAAGAAGGGTAAAAAAACAGAAATTAAGGGCGTGTTTTTTGTGTTAACACTACAAACGTGTCCGGCAAATGACAGAACGAGGAGAAAAAAAATTATGCCCCCCATAAAGCCTGCTACTCCATCAATTTGAAGGATAGACCCATCTCCAACCACAAAATATTCTGCACAATCCGGCCATGCTCCAAATTTTAGCAGCCCTCCAAGGTGCAACGTGCTGCATCCGGGTACAAAAAGCTGCATTCAAAATTGCAATTCAATTTTGATTATCAAGGCAAAAGGGTATTTTTGCACCGTTTTTTGGAGAATCCTTATAACTTCGGAGCATTATGGCAAATATTGGTCAAATAAAGCAGATCATCGGTCCTGTCGTTGACGTGAGCTTCGCCGCAGAAGGCGCAAAGCTTCCTGAAATTTACAACGCCTTGGAAATCAAGCGTGCAAATGGTGAAACCCTCGTTCTTGAAGTGCAGCAGCACCTTGGGGAAGACAGCGTGCGCACCATTGCGATGGACTCTACCGACGGTCTGACCCGCGGAACGGATGTGATTGATACAGGCATCGCGATTGCCATGCCGGTTGGCGAAGCCATCAAAGGCCGCCTGTTCAATGTGGTTGGCGAAGCCATTGACGGCATCGGCCCGGTCGCGAAAGGCGCTGACGCGCGTCCTATTCACCGCAAACCGCCGACTTACGAAGACCTTTCCACAGAAAAAGAAGTACTGTCCACCGGCATCAAAGTCATTGACCTGATTGAACCTTACATGAAAGGGGGTAAAATTGGTCTGTTTGGCGGTGCCGGCGTAGGCAAAACGGTACTCATCATGGAGTTGATCAACAACATTGCCAAAAGCTACGAAGGGATTTCGGTTTTTGCCGGCGTAGGCGAACGTACCCGTGAGGGCAACGACTTGCTGCGCGAAATGATCGAAGCCAACGTAATCAGATACGGTGAGGCATTCAAACACAGCATGGAAGAAGGCGGCTGGGATTTGTCGAAAGTAGACCGGGCTGAATTAGCTCAATCTCAGGCAACGCTCGTTTTTGGCCAGATGAACGAACCTCCCGGTGCTCGCGCCCGCGTGGCCCTGAGCGGTCTGACCGTAGCGGAATATTACCGCGACGGCGACCTGAGCGACCCGATGGGCGGCCGCGATATCCTGTTCTTCATTGACAACATTTTCCGGTTCACGCAGGCAGGTTCTGAAGTATCGGCCCTTTTGGGTCGTATGCCTTCGGCGGTAGGTTACCAGCCGACGCTGGCTACGGAAATGGGTCTGATGCAGGAACGCATTACGTCTACGCGCAGAGGCTCCATTACTTCGGTACAGGCTGTTTACGTACCTGCGGATGACTTGACGGATCCGGCACCTGCTACAACGTTTGCCCACTTGGATGCCACGACGGTATTGAGCCGTAAAATTGCTGCCCTTGGGATCTACCCGGCAGTAGACCCGCTTGATTCTACCTCGCGGATCCTTGATCCGAACATCATTGGCGATGAGCATTACGATTGCGCCCAACGCGTGAAAAACATCCTCCAGCGCTACAACGAATTGCTCGACATCATCGCCATCCTCGGGATGGAAGAATTGTCGGAAGAAGATAAATTGATCGTACACCGTGCCCGCCGGGTACAGCGCTTCCTGTCGCAGCCGTTCCACGTGGCAGAACAGTTCACCGGTATGAAAGGGGTGATCGTACCGCTTGAAGAAACCATCCGCGGCTTCAACATGATCATGGATGGCGAAGTGGACGAGTACCCGGAAGCAGCATTCAACCTGAAAGGAACCATTGACGATGTGATTGAGGCCGGCAAGAAAATTCTTGCAGAATCATCAAGCAATTAATTTAAGGAGACATGCTGAACATCAGTGTTTTAACACCGGAAAAAGAAATCTTCAACGGGGGCATCAAATCCGTGAAAGTGCCCGGAACCCTCGGCCAGTTTCAGGTGCTGAACAATCACGCCCCGATTGTCTCTTCGTTGGATGCGGGTACGGTTTCTATCGTCACTGCCGGAGCAGAATACCGCTATTTTGATGAAGAAAGCAACAGCATCAAAACCGGTAACGAAACGGGAAGAACAATTACGTTCAAAACCGCCGGTGGCTTCATCGAAGTGTTGAACAACGAAGTATCCCTGCTGGTAAAAGGGGTGAAAGATATTAGATAACAGACATTAGATTTTAGATGTCAGACCAAAAATAAAAAAGCCTCCGGTTTGTAATCGGAGGCTTTTTTATTTTAGTCCACTGCAAATTTTGTATGGTTTACAAAACTGCTATTTAGAGCTTATTCGGGAATTCATCAACGGGCTGCGAACGGCAAATTTTATTTTATACTGCGTTGGATTTTTTCGCCGTAGCTGCCGGCTACGTCTGCAAAATCCGCCTTGTGTAAAACAAAATTTCCTCGTTCTCGCTCCGCCATGAAAAACCGAACAAGCTCTCAGACGTGATTTTCCAACGCTGTTCGCTCACTGTAGTGCAGGATGTTGCGAAGGGCAGCCGGAGAAGGACGAAAAGTAACTTTAGGTAACTCCCGGTAAGCAGAAAACAGCTCGTCGTATTCTTCCCGGAGCACGATGTTTTTCATCAATGCTTCCTGAATGGCCAGCGTTTCCGTTACGGAAGTTTCTTTGTAAAGATACTGGATTAGATGATCAGATGTAAGGTTTTGCTCCATAAGGTGTTGCTTGTGAGAAGATCAAAATCAAAAATCACTGATCTAACTAAAAAATTCGCCCGCATATTGCATCGGTTCAATTTTTTTTGATATTGCCCTTATTTCACCCGATACCAGGTCTGGGTTCGGAAGATTCCCGACCAGTGTTTTCCGCGTACTTTCAGCTCATCGGGCTTGCCTTCTTCAAACCAAACGCTGCAGGAATATTCGCTGCCGCTTTCCGGATCGAGGATGGTTCCGTTTTTCCAGAAGTACTTGTATTTTTCCAGCCCTTCTACAATGAGCATGCCCAACAGCAGTTTTCCTTTTTTATTCCCGGGGCATTCTTCGCAGACCGTGTCGGGGGTTCTTTTCAGCAATTTGACCAATTTCCCATGGAACTTGCCGTTTTGCTCGAAGATCTCTAAGTGGGATTTGGCCTCGCCGGTTTTGTCGTCAATGGTTTTCCAAATGCCGGCAGGTGAGGATTGCGCACTCAACACGGCGCACAGGAATGTGGCTGCAAACAGCCCGAAAAAGCGCTTCATACCTTGTTTTATTTTGAGTTTAAAAAAATGCTTACTATTCCTCTGAAGGACGCCAAAACACCTCGTCAAAGTTGCATACCCGATCATTTTCCACCCGCACGCCTTCCTGCTCCAGCAGTTCCTGCATCATGGTGGGTGTCGGGAAATGATGCCGCCCGCTGAGTTCCCCTTTTCTATTAACGACTCGATGCGCCGGCACAGCATCCCCGAGGAAACTTTTGTTCAGCGCCCAACCCACCATGCGCGCAGCACCCAGGGCCAAATGGTCGGCAATGGCACCGTAAGTGGTAATGCGCCCGCGTGGAATCAGCCGGGTCACTTCGTACACTTGTTCAAAGTACGTTGGTTCCGACATATTTTTACTAATTTTGTTCTCCATACTAAGATCTGTTGTGCTGAAAATCAAAGTTAAAGCAAATTCAATTACGAACCTGACCGACGCGCGTTATTTCGCTGCCCGGGAAGTGACCTGGATGGGATTCTGCCTTGACCCGGCTTCGGACGATTATGTGGCCCCGCAAAAGGTGAGCGCCATCTGCGGATGGCTCGACAGCGTTAAATTTGTGGGCGAATTTCCTTTAACTGACGCCGTGGAGGTGCTGGAAATGGCGGAACACCTGAATCTGCATGCTGTGCAGGTGCACCGTTTCACGGAGCCGGACGACCTCAACGAATTGCAACGCCGCATCCCCGTGATCCAGGAAGTGGTGCTGGCAGCAGACGAAGACCCTGGCGCTTTATTGGACTGGATGAATAACCGGGCTGGCACCGTGGAAGCTTTTTTACTGGATTTTGGGAAAAACCGGATTGGCTGGAGCGAAAATCCGGGCTGGCAGGAATGGCTCAAAACCGCCTGCAATAACCATCCGGTGATCCTGAATATGGATTTTAGCACGGATGCGCTTCCGGAAATTTTGAATACCTTGCCCTTGCACGGATTGGCTGTGCATGGCGGCGAGGAGGAAAAAACAGGAATAAAATCTTTTGATGAATTGGACAGCCTGCTTGAGTTCCTGGAACTCCCTGAAGAACATGCTGTTGAATAACCATAAATTACAGACTATGAGCCGGATATTATTGGTCTGCCTGCTCGCTACTACCTGGCAGGTCGCTACCGCACAAAACGTAAAGGAAGAACCGCTCATCAAAGAAATGATGCAGCAATTCGAAGCCAGCAACCGCAACCGGGCAACGGTCTCGGGCTGGCGCATTCAACTCTTAGCCACAACCGACCGCCAGAAGTTAGACAATATGCGGCAAACGTTCCAATACCGCTACCCGAACATCCCCGTGGACTGGATCCACGACCCACCCTACTACAAGCTCCGGGCTGGCGCTTTTTTTACCAAATTGGACGCGATGCGCCTGAAGCACATCCTTGAAAAAGAATATTCGGGCATCTATCTGGTGAAAGACGAAAAAATCAAAACGGCGGAACTGGTGCAGTCGTATTGAGGCTTACCACACCACTTTTTCCCCATTTTCATACAGCACAAAGCGGTCTTCCGGCTCACCGTAAGCCAAAGCTTGGTTGATGCCAAAATCGCAGGCGCTGCGGATGTCTTCGCCGCGGGCGATGCCGCTGTAGAACCCTGTTGCAAATGCGATGGCCGCATCGTCGCGCACACTCCAGCTCGTGCCAATGACGTAAGGAACGACCGTTGCCAATGCCTGGGCCTGAGCCTCTGAATAGCAGGAATTAAACAACACGGCTTTGATGGGGATGCCCTGGCGTTCCACTATCGTTTTGAAAATGCGTTTGATCACCGCCGTGCCCACAAAAAATGGACTGCGTTTAGATTCGTCATACAGAATGATGCCGGTGTCGTCCTGGGGGGCTGGCTGGCCTGTATCGCCGCCGAGGTTGAGGCCCCGCCGGATGACGTCCTGTACTTCCGGGTTGCTTTTTTCGCCATGTCCTGAAAAGTGAACGATGGTCGGTCTTTCATCGTACAGGTATTCCTGAAATTCCGACAGGGTCACCGCTTTTTTGGAACGGATGCGGAAAGCGTCGGCGTGGTCGCTCTCCTGGATTTTATTGGAAATGCGGCTGTGTTCCCTTTCTACCTGAAGGATGCCGGTACCCGAGGGATTCGAAGCCAGAATGAGGATGGTCGTTCGCCCGTCGCCGGTTCCGGTTCCACCGCCATTGCCGGTTCCTGTCGTGCCGGTAATTCCGTTTTCCGGGACAACAGGTACCCTGTCCCAACCCGGCATCGGCATGTCAATGGTCACGTTCACATCTGTGATGTTGTTTAGATAGCTCTGAAGTGCCGTGGCCACCTGGGCGCGGGTGCGGGCATAAAAGTCTGAACCAACGACCCCGTTGTTGTTGTCGTTTTCATTTTTGTGATAGCGGCTCGATTGCAGAGTCACGTTGTCGGAGAGATCCTGGTCTCTTAGCTTGTCGGCCACCAGGAATAGGGCGTCTATGGCTTTGTCTAAATCGCCTTTCCGGATGAGGTTGCGAATGTCGTTGATGGTCATGTTTTGAAGAATAGGTTTTCGCTAAGTTGTTTTCCAACGGATAAAAGTATAAAAAATCCGATAGTATTAGTCACTATGATTTTAAAGACCCCTTATTCTCATACTGACTAAGTTGCTATTGACCAAAATTTGATACTGCTAGGCAGAAAACCCCGACAGGGGTTGAAAGTGAATAGGGGGTTGTGTAATAAGGTGCAAGGTGCAAAAAGCAAAAGGCAATTTTGTTTCACAACACTTGTTGCTTCTGAAAACAAACAGAACGACTTTTCGAAATCATCCAATTTCGCGGGATTATTGCCTTTTGCACCTTGCACCTTATTACACAACCCCGGTACAACAACAAACGCCCTGCTTTCACAACGAAAACAGGGCGTCCGGATTCCCGCAAGCGGGAAAAATTATTGGTGCTGCGAAATCAGGTCGTGCATGATCTGGAGGGTTTCTTTGAGGTACACATCTTTAGAAACCGTTTTGATCCAATCCTCATTCCGCGCTTTTTTCGATTCGTCGGCATTGATGACGGCCACGTCGGCGTTCGGGTTTTGAATCCCCGTATTCACTACCGCGTCCATCAGGTTTTTATATGGATCGGCGCTGGCTTGCAGTTCCTTTTCCAAAGCCCGGAAAGCATCCAATTTCAGCGGCAAAACGGTCATTTCGCGCTGCGATTCTAAGCGTTTGGCGTTTTCCAACACTTTCAGAAAAACTTCATTGCCTTTAGTTCGCGCCTCGCTATTGGATTTGATCTTATCTAAGTTTTTGACCTTCATCACATTCTGGCTGTAAGCCACTGGTTCAATCTCGGTCCATTCCAACGAATATTTTTCTTCCTGTTCGCCGGTTTTGAGATAAAAGTAGCTGTCGGGCAGTACGATATCGGGAATCACCCCTTTTTTCTGGGTAGACCCGCCGTTGATGCGGTAGAATTTCTGCATGGTCATTTTGACGCTGCCAAGCGGTTTGAATTGGTCGAACCCGCGTACCGTGCGGTCGAGGTCAATAAAGCGCTGCACGGTGCCTTTCCCAAACGTAGAGGGGCTGCTGCCCACGATGATGGCGCGCTCGTAATCCTGCAGGGCGGCGGCCAGAATTTCGGAAGCCGAAGCGCTGTATGAATTCACCATCACGATGAGCGGGCCGTTGTATTGTACGCCTGCGTCTAAGTCATTCTGAATATCCGGTATTCCACCCCGCGATTTCACCTGCACGATGGGGCCTTTTTCGATAAAGAAACCCGACATGCGGACGACATCATTGAGCGAACCGCCGGTGTTGTTGCGCAGGTCGAGGATGATGCCATCTACTTTTTCCGCCTTGAGTTTCGCAATTTCAATGGCAACGTCCTGCGAGCAGAAACGGCCATCGCGGTGTTCAAAATCGGCGTAAAAACTGGGCAGGTAAATGAACCCAACTTTTTCGCCTTTAGAGCCGCCTTCGAGGATCAGGGATTTTGCAAAACGCTCGTCCAGCACCACGATGTCGCGGATAATGGAAATGACTTTTACCGTTCCGTCCACTTTTTTAACCGTCAGCCGCACTTCGGTATCTTTAGCGCCACGCACCAATTGCACGACATCATTGATCTGCATGCCTTTGATGTCAACAGGAACTGCGGAGCCTTGCGCCACTTTGAGAATGACGTCGTTTTCCTGAAGTTCCTTGCCTTTCCAGGCTGGTCCGCCTACCACAATGGACGTCACCTTGGTGTAGTCCTCTTCGCTCAGCAATTGTGCGCCGATGCCTTCGACGCGTCCGCTGAAGCGAATGTCAAAGTTTTCCTTTTCAATGGGTTGGAAATAATTAGTATGCGGATCGTAAATGCCTGAAATGGCATTCAGGTAAACGCTCAGGCGTTCTTCGCGCTTCAGTTTGCGCAGGCGGTCATAGAAATCGTCGAACAATTTCAGGACATCCTCGCGGGCAACCTTTTCTAATTCTTCCGGCGTTTTTTTCTTGACCTCGTTTTCCTGAGGATCGGATGTTTCTTTCGCCGCTTCCTTTTCCTGGGCGTCCATTTTGGCTACAAACCGATCTAAGGTTTCGTATTTGAGGTAGCGGCGCCAGTATTCCTTCAGTTCGGCGTCGTTTTTGGCATACTTGCGCTTATCGCCGTCGAGCTCTATTTTTTCATCCACCGTAAGATCGAAAGGCTTTGCGAGAATATCGCGGTAGTAGCCCTGCGTTTTGTCTAAGGCTGTGTTCAGTAACTCCAGCGACAGGTCGAAGCACTGAAAAGAACCGGCTTTCGCTTCGTCGTCCAATTTCAGGCGGTAAGCTTCCAGTTGTTCCAGTTCTTTTTGGGTAAAAAAGCGCTTGGCGCCATCTATATTTTCAAGATAATTATCGAAGACCTTCTTCGAAAATTCGTCGTCAACTGCCGGCGGGTCGTAGTGCATTTGCTCCAACCCCCTCAGCATGGCCTGCATCAGCACAGCCTCTTTTTCCTGATCCGTAGAATTGGGAAAGATGGCAGCCGCAAACAGCCCAACAGCAACCAATGAATAAAAAACGGGCTTATGCAATTTCATCGCTTTACATGTTTTTAATGATCTACCAGAAAGAACGCCAAAACGCCCGGTCAGTTGTACAAAGGCAGGGGCAGATTTAGCCTGTTCAGATATTCTGACGCAAGACTGGCTATAAATATACTTTGATTTTGCTTCAAGTACCGGGACAATATTATTTCACCATTTGAACTTGGTCTTTTTGCCAAATAATAATGTCCTGGCACTTTAAATTGTTTTGCGCAAAGCCGTTTTCCGCAAAAATGTAAGTTTACTTTAACAAGATTTGTTAATCTTCGGCTTGGTCAGGCGCTTTTTTCTGCACTTTAAGTTGCATCGTCGTATCCACCCCGCTGCGCACTTCCACCAGGATGCCGTCGGAAAGGCCAAGTTCCACCGGGCGCTTTTCAAACACCCGATCGGCGGTCTGTACTTCTACAAACGCTTTTTCCAGTTCAAACAACACGTCGCGCTCTTTGATGGCGACTACTTGTTTGCGCCGATCAAAGATAATATCGGCATTGGCACTGTAGCCCGCCCGCAGAAAAATTTTGTTGGACGGTTTCAACGCCGCGCGGACTTCGAACTTCACGGTACCTTCTTCTTCAAGGCCTTTCGGCGAAATAAACTCCAGCGTTGCCTCAAATTTTTCGCTTTCGATGGCACCTACCGTCACTTCCAGCAACATGCCTTCTTTGAGTTTGCCCACCTCCGCTTCGTCTACTTTCCCTTCAAAAATGAGCGAATTCATATCGGCAATGATCGCAACGCTGGTGCCTTCGTTAAAATTATTGCGTTCAATAACGGATGAACCAACTTCCACAGGTATATCCAAAACCATGCCATCTATGGTGGAAACCACCACGTTGGCCACTTGTTTCGATTGCCGCGAAGCCCCTTCCCGCAGCAATTGCAGGTTGTTCATGGCTGCATTCAACTCCTGTTTCTGGATGTCCAAAGTGGTCTCAAACTGCTTAATGCTGTTGGTCGCCCCAACCCTGGAATTTTCGTAAGCCGCTTTTTGTATCTCCAGATCCACCTTAAAGCGGTTATACTCCTGCTGCGAAATGACCCCTTCTTCAAAAAGGCCGCGCTGGCGTTCTTCTTCGCGTTTGGCGTTTTCGTAGGTGACTTTAGCCCCTTCCACATCTAAGTTACGGCGGTTCAATTCGCGCTGGCGATCCAGCTCGCGCTGGGCTTCTTTCAGGCGCAGGCGGGCGATTTCAACGTTGGATTGCGCGCTATTTATATTTAACTCGCTCGGAATGAGCTGTATGCGCGCAATAGGTTGACCTTTTTTGACAATTTGACCTGCTTCCACAAAAAGTGCCTCCACCACACCCGACACCTGTGGCTTGATGTTTACTTCTAAGCGGGGTTTAATAGCGCCGGTAGCCACGGCCTTTTTGACAATGTCGGAAACAACCGGTTTTTCCAGTTCAAAATCGTCGGCATCAGAGCGCCCCTGCTGAACAAAATAATAGATCAGTCCGATGGAAGCCAGCAACAAAAAAGCGCCCGCAGAAATTAGACAGCCTCTTCTCATGAGTTATCAGGTTTTATCTGTTTTGTTTGAATGTTATTCGTCTTTTAATGCCAGCACCGGGTTCACCCGCGCAGCGTTCATTGCAGGGATCAGGCCTGCGACAGCCCCGGCAATCACCAGCAATACCATAGCACTGAGGCCAATAGTTAGGTTGACCTGTGGATTGTAGAAGTTTTCCGAATCCATATTATTGGATACCATAAGGTAGTTCAGCCCTCCCACTACGAGCGTACCGGCCAGCAGCCCTAAATACCCGGAAAGCGCGGTGATGAAAACCGATTCGGTCAGGATCATGCTGATGATGGAACGCGGGGTAGCGCCCAGCGCTTTCCGGAGGCCGATTTCCCGGGTGCGCTCCTTCACAATGATGAGCATGATGTTGCTGACGCCCACAATTCCGGCCAGCAGGGTGCCAATGCCTACAAACCAAAGGAAAGCTTTGATGCCGGTGAACAAATTTTTGAATTGCTGAAATTCTTCTTCGAGGTTGAATCCGCCAATGCCTTGGGGGTCATTGGGGTCTACATGGTGGCGCTGCCGGAGCAGGGCTTTCACTTTAGGTTCAACTTCGCTCACCATTACATTGGGAGCCGACGAGCATACGAAGTAATCCACATCCCCACCGGCTGCAAAAGCGCGGTGCATCGTCGGCAACGGGATGACGATGGATTCCTGGTCTTCTTCGTTCCAGGGCTTGAGTTGGGAGGGGCCAAAAACGCCTGCAACCGTGAATTCAACACCCCGGATTCGAATAGCTTTGCCCACGCAATTGGCCGCATCCTTGCCATATAAGACATCCCGCACCCGCGTACCGATTACGGCCATTTTGCGGCATTCCGCCACATCGCGGTCGTTGATGTAGCGGCCCTCGTACACCTTCAGCGCTTCAATCCGGATCATATCGCCGAGTTCCCCCCGAATTTCGTAGCGCTCGCTTTTGTCCCCTGCCGCCGCGATCGTCTGCGGCAGCGATAACCGGGGCGCGATGTACGCAACTTCGGGGATATTGTCTTTAATTGCCTGAATATCATCTAATTTCAATTGTGGACTGCGCCCCGGCTGAAATCCCTGATAAGGCAAAGAGGTGCGGGTCGCCCAGATGTACATCACGTTTTTGGCGCGGTCGCCAAAGTTTCGGGTGACACCATTTTCAAGTCCTTTCCCCATGCCCAGCACAAAAATGAGCATAAAAATGCCCCAAAAGACACCCAGTGCCGTGAGCGCAGTGCGCAGCTTGTGTTTCTGCATGGTAGCAAAAATTTCCTGCCAGGTGTCGCGGTCAAACATAAGCGGGTGATTTTAGTGATGTTTTTATGACTATTCTGTTTTCATAGCCATCACAGGATTGATCCTTGCCGCCTGCAATGCGGGCATCAACCCGGCCAGCGCGCCGGCAATGGCTAAGACCGTCACCGCGCTCAGGGCGACGCCAAGGTTCACCTCGGGGCGTCTGAAAAAATCCAGCTCCAGCACACTCAGCAAGCTGATGACGCCAACTCCTGCCAATAAACCTAAGTATCCGGCGACGGAAGTGATGAAAACGGATTCCTGAAGGATCATGGCAATAATGGAATAAGGCGTTGCCCCCAGCGCTTTCCGGATCCCGATTTCTTTGGTGCGGTCTTTGACAATGATGAGCATGATGTTGCTCACGCCAATCACTCCGGCAATGATGCTGCCGATGCCCACAAACCAGACAAACGCCCGAATGGCCGCAAACAAGCCCTGCACTTCTTCGTATTCTTCGGCAATATTTGAGATGAACAAAGCCTTTTCGTCATTCACATCAAATTGAAGGCGGCTGGCAAACGCTTCCCGGACTTTCGCTTCCAATTTTTTCATCTCCGGAACCGGGAGGTCGCCCGCAGTGAACATGAGCTGGTGGATGTCCTCCGTGCCGGAGTAGACTTTTTGGGCGGTGGTGATGGGCAGGTAAATGATGCGCATTTCGTTTTCGCTGCCGGTGTCGGTGTAAACACCTACAATGGTGTAGACAATGCCGCCAATATTGATCTCTTTGCCGATGGGATCTTCCCCTTTATCAAAGATGTTTTCTTTGACCACCTTGCCGATGATGGCCACTTTGCGGTATTGCACGAGGTCTGTTTCGTTGAGGTAGCGGCCTTGTTCCATCGTGGTATTTTCGAGGTATTGGTGGCCGGGATGAACGGATCGGATTGGGAAAGACAGCGTTTTATTGCCGTATTTGACCGTGCGGTCTCCGGTCAGGTAGAAGCGCCCGGTGATGTGCTCTACCTCTTTAAATTGCTCAGTGAGGTATTTGTAGTCTTCATTGGTGAACATGATGTCGCGGCCTTTGGGCAAGCCTTTGTAGGGAATGGAGGTCGTTCCCCGGCGAAGCCAGATGCTGTTGGTGGCGTCATCTCGAAATTGGTATTCAACCCCGTTTTGGAGGCCATTGCCCGCTCCCTGCAAGATCACCAGCATAAAAATGCCCCAAAAAACTCCAAGCGCAGTGAGTGCGGTGCGCAGTTTATGCCGCCGGATGGTTTGAAAAATTTCCTGCCAGTTGTCGTATTCAAACATGGTGTTGGCAATATAAAGTGACCAAAAAGGGTGCTTTAGGATTCGATCAGGCCGTCTTTCAGGCGAATGACCCGGTGCGTCATGGCAGCAATATCGTGTTCGTGCGTAACGATGATCACCGTAATGCCCTGTTCGTTCACACCTTTAAACAACTCCATGACTTCCTGAGAAGTTTGGGTATCTAAGGCGCCGGTAGGTTCATCGGCAAGGATGACTTTAGGCTGGGAAACCAATGCCCGTGCGATGGCCACCCGTTGTTGTTGTCCACCCGATAGCTGGTTGGGAAGGTGTTCGGCCCAGTCGCGCAACCCCACGCGGTCTAAGTAGTCCATGGCGATGTCGCGGCGCATTTTCCGGTCTATTTTTTGATAATAGAGGGGCAGAGCGACATTTTCAACCGCAGATTTGAACGGGAGCAGGTTGAAGGATTGGAAAACGAAACCAATAAAGCGGTTGCGGTACAAGGCAGCCTGGGTTTGCGTCAGGTTTTTGATCTCAACGTCATTTAGTATATACTGGCCTTCGTCATAATCGTCCAGGATGCCCAGAATATTGAGCAGGGTTGATTTTCCGGATCCGGAGGATCCCATAATGGAGATAAATTCCCCTTCTCCGATGTGCAAATCTATGCCTTTAAGCACCTGGAGAGAAGTGTAATCGGTACGGTATGCTTTGCGCACCTCCTTTAACTGGATCATAGATAGTCGGGTGTTAATCAACGCTAAGGAGCGTGTCGTAAATAATTTACCGGCTTGCGCGGTGGCTTTTCCATCATGCCGCGTTGCTCGTTGGTCGCTTAGCTTAGGCTATGCTTCCTTCTCGCGCCTTGCCAGATAAAAAAATCTGACAAGCTGAGCCTGTCGAAGCACCTCGCCCAATTCAGGTAACCTATTTACGCCACGCTCCTAAGTAAGCCTATATTCTTATAAACGAAAGCATGGAATGGATGAAAATGCATTTTGTGGAGACCAATGCAACTTCATTCAGGGTTTTTCGTAGATAAAAGATGGATGCAACGCGTGTTTACCCCTATGCCTTCTTTGAAATTTGTATCTTCGCGTGGCAGCATTTTCGGGGCTTTTCCGTTACCCTTGAAAGGACATCAGTAAGACAAAAAGGATATGAAGCATTACGCACACAAACGGGTTTTGATGCGCCTCGGCGCTTTTATGTTACTGGCGACGCTTTTGGGCGGTTGCAAATTGGATTCTTTGGGCGATCCGATCGTAGTACCCGATGTGGAACGAGAGTTTTATATTGACCTTTGGGAAAATCTTTATCCGGAAAGCAGGGAACTGGTGTTCGAAATCGAGACCATACAGGCTCAGGATTGCGAAAATGCAACCATCTCTTACAACTTAAATCGCACTGGAAATACAGTGAAGCTCTCCTTGAATGCCATTTTAACACCACAAGACTGCCAGCCCGGCCCCGCTCAAATCTTTGCCAGCGCACCCGCGGGAAGGTTGAACGGCGGGCTGTATACCATGAAACTCGATCTAAAAAACACGGTGTTTAATGAAGGTCAGTTGACAGTTACCGGCGATGCCTATCATTTAGATATGCATACGGAGTATGGGGTTACGTTCCGGCATAAGAGCCTGGTTCGCGTTCCGGAAGAAACCTATTGGGGCTACATCACTTACGAAACGCCCGAACAAGAGAGCCTTGCGATTGATTTTTTCAATGAGTTGCAGGATATTTCCATCCAGCACGATTTTCTGGCCGGCTATTATGGCTATTTTTCAGTAGAAGCCGATAAGCGGGTCAGCATCCACGAGGAGGGCCTTGCCGGGGTTTCCTACAAATCATTCCTGTTCAAATACGAGGACTCCGGCGTTGCAATCCGCCAGCAAATCAATGCTTTCCGATTGGCTCATGGCGCACCCGTTTCCCTGCACGTGCTTAACGACAAAGGAGAGACCTGGTAAAGAATTTAATGGGCAGCGTGCAGCAACGCTTTTCGATGTGCCGCCGCGCGTTTAGCCTCTTTTTTTTTACTTTCTTTCAATTCAAAATTCAGACCCTCCGCACGAAACTGATCATATTTGTCGCGGTCAAACTGGTAAAGCCGGGCCGGACGGTGCGCCACACCTTCCTGCGTTTGTTCCAGATCAATGAGCAGGTTCATAGACAAAATCTTCTTCCTGAAATTGCGCTTATCGAGATCCGTTTCCAGAATAGCCTCATACAAGTGTTGCAAGGCTGTGAGCGTAAATTGCGGCGGCAACAGCTCAAACCCAACCGGCCGGGTGCGCACCAACCATTTGAGGCGCTGAAAGCAGGCGTTCAGAATTTCAATGTGGTCAAAAGCCAGGTCGTTTACTTTTACGATGGAATGCCATTGCGCTTTTTGAGCGATGGAAGCCGGCTGCAGGTTGTAGTCACTGATCTTAACTAAAGAAAAATAGGCGATGGTAATGACCCTGCCAAAAGGGTGGCGATTGGCCGCGCCGAAGGTTTGCACCTGCTCTAAATAAACGTTTCGCAACCCGGTTAATTCTTCCAATACCCGCTTTGCCGCTGTGTCTAAATCTTCATTTGGGTATACAAAGTACCCGGGTAAAGCCCATTTGCCTTTATACGGCGCTTCCCCACGCTTGATCAGCAGTATCTTCAAATCCCCTTCATCAAATCCGAAAATGACATTGTCAACGGTAAATGCGGATTTGAAAAAATCGTTGAATTCAGTCATGTTTTTTGTTTGCTATTGTTTGTTGATGCTTTCAGCGCGTTATCGGATCGAATCAGGATTTTTTTAAGATTTTGCCCTGTCGTCCCATATAATATAAGCCAAAAAGCCAATTGGGCGAAAAATTACCCTTTTTTTGTGGAATCTGCAATCGGTTTGGAGTATTTAGTGTAAAAACAACACTACATTGTAACTTGTACCCATAAAACGCTTATCCATGCAAGTTGTCGTATTTGGAAAAACAGTCAAAGATAAAGACCTTACCCACATCCAGCATTTGTTCGATGCCCTGCACGATGAAGGCATCAACGCCTATGTGTACAAACCTTATTTGGAAGATTTGAAAGGGTTGATCAACTTCAGGCGCGATGTAGGTGTATTTGAAGGATACCTTGATTTCAGCGTCCATAAAATTGATTTTTTTATTGCCCTTGGCGGCGATGGCACCATCCTGGAAGCGGTAACGCATATTCGCGACAGCCAGGTGCCCATTGTTGGCATCAACTTGGGTCGGCTGGGTTTTTTGGCCAGCATTGAAAAAAAACGGGTAGCCAATGCCATCCAGTTGCTGAGCCGGGGCATGTATGCTTTGGATGAGCGGGGGTTACTCTATTTGGAATCGAATCTTCCTATTTTTGGAGAAACTCGTTTTGCGCTCAACGACTGCACCATCCACAAGCGCGACACCTCTTCTATGGTCACCATTCACACCTACGTCAACGGCGCTTACCTGAACTCTTATTGGGCAGATGGCCTGATTATCGCCACTCCAACCGGCTCAACCGGATACTCCCTGAGCTGCGGCGGCCCCATTATTTTCCCCACTTCCGATAATTTCGTCATCACCCCCGTAGCGCCGCACAACCTGAGTGTACGGCCTGTGGTAATTTCCGACACCTCCGTGGTTTCTTTTGAAGTGGAAGGCCGCGCGGATAACTTCCTCTGCACCCTCGATTCCCGGTTCGAGATCATCACTGCTGCGCACCAATTGGCCATAAGGCGCAATGAATTCAACATCAAATTGGTGCAGTTGCAAGAGGTGGGATTTTTGCAAACGATGCGCAGCAAATTGTCCTGGGGAGCAGATTCGAGGAATGTGTGACCGGGTTCGGAGATTTAGTCTTTTAAAAAATTGCTCACCTGCAAACCTGCCTTCGCAGAAAAAAGAACCACCATGAGTCAAGAAGCACTGAACAAACTGTGGAAAATGATCGGGTTGCGCTACAAATCGCACCCCTGGCACGGCATTCCCATCGGCAAAGACGTGCCGGAAATAGTGACAGCATTTATCGAAGTGATTCCGTCTGACACCGTTAAGTATGAAGTAGATAAACAAAGCGGGTACCTGAAAATAGACCGCCCGCAGAAATTTTCCAACGTGGTGCCTACGCTCTATGGCTTCATCCCTCAAACCTATTGCAAAGACGCCGTCGGGGCGTTCTGCATGGAGCGTACCGGGCGTACTGGAATTATCGGCGACGATGACCCGCTCGACATTTGCGTGCTCACCGAACGCGAGGTGACCCACGGCAACATTATCGTACACGCTATTCCCATCGGAGGCTTCCGCATGATTGACGGCGGAGAGGCGGACGATAAAATTATTGCCATCCTGAAACAGGACGAAGTGTATGGCCAATGGCGAGATATTGGAGACATTCCGCCCAATATTGTCAACCGCCTGAAGCACTACTTCCTCACCTATAAGCAATTGCCGGGCGAGGAGCAACGCTGCGAAATTACGCACATCTATGGCCGCGAAGAAGCGCAGGAAGTGATCCGGCGCAGCCAGCAGGATTACGAACAGTATTTTGGTAATCTCGAAGAGGCTTTGTCTCTGACGCTTTTTGAGGCGTTCAGCTTCAGCAACCGGCAACAGCAGCTGTTGAAGGGGTTGGAGTAATGGGTTGATTTTCCTAAAAATATATGGCCTATTTGCCCACAATTCTTTATCTGACTGGCTAATTTCAAACCACAACCCAGCAAAAACGCATTGCTCCCGTTTCAAAAAACAAAATCAATAAGGGCAGACGAGGTGCGAAGCCGGGCGTTTTTGGTTGAGTCCCTTTAGTAGTTTTTTGAAAACCGTATTGAAAATGGCAAAAACCACTTCGACAATCTTAGATTGACAAAATGCTTTTATGAAACCCATTTTTCAAAACTTGACTACCACCAACCATGCTTCTCTGGCAATTTTTCTTATACAGAAAAACAGCGGCGAAGCTGTTGTTGGTTGATATTTTAACGCAGATCCCAAACCCAATAAAAAATAACAATAACTTAACCTGCATTTGAGGAGAAACAAATTTTTAGTTGCTACCTTGGATTATGCGTAATTTCATTGTACTCATTTGTTTATTTTCCTTGCAGTCTTGCACTACTAACAACAGTACAATTAAAATAAAAGGGTCAGATACTGAAGTTAATTTAGCAGTGCTATTAGCAGAAGCTTTTTACCAAAAAGACGATAAACTATTAGTTTCCATATCTGGCGGTGGTTCAGGACTGGGAATTGCTTCTTTACTGAATGGCACTACGGATATTGCAAACTCTTCAAGAAGAATTAACGAAGAGGAGATGTCTCTTTTTCATAAAAAAAACATAGCATTAGATTCTTTTATCTTTGCACAAGATGCCATTGCTTTTGTAGTTTCAAATAAGCTTGCCATTGATTCAATCAGCACAGTGGACTTGTCCAAAATCTTAAGTGGTGAGTACAAAAACTGGTCGTCTTTAATAAAAGAAAATATTCCTATAAATATTTACGGCCGCCAAAGTAATTCCGGTACTTACGAGTTTGTAAAACATATTCTCAATATTCATTTCTCCCCTTATGCGAAACAAATGAATGGCAATGCACAGATTTTAGAAGCCATTAAAGCAGATAACTCTGGAATTGGTTATGTGGGAGCTGGTTATGTAATGAAGGGGGGAAGTAAAGAAATAAAGGTATTAAAAATTCATACAGATAATCATCCATCAATTTCTCCTTTAGATTCTGCAAAAATTGCTTCTGGCGAATACTTCTTTCAACGTCCCCTATTTCAATATTATAAGGCGAGTGATTATGAAAAAGTAAAGCCATTTTTGGATTTTGAAAAAACAGAAAAAGGCGCGGCAATCATTCATGAATCAGGTTACTATCCTGTAAACAAAATAAAATGACGAGCAATAAAAGGGAAAAGATAGATTGGTTTTTTAAGCAGGTTTTTAAAGGAGCGGGGTTCACTACAATTGCCCTTTTAGGTGGCATTTTTTTTATGCTGCTTTATAATACATTTTCATTCTTTACTAAAATAAGTCCTATTGATTTTTTTACGGGTATTCAATGGGATCCTGATACTAAATACAGTGTTTTTCCTTTAATCGTCAGTACATTTTTAGTGGCGGTTGGTTCAATGATTATCGCTGTTCCTTTAGGCATCTTTACAGCAGCCTTCCTTTCTGAAGTTGCCCCAAAAAAAATACAAATGATTTTAAAACCTGCAATTGAAATGTTGGCTGCTATTCCTTCCGTAGCAATTGGATTTCTGGGGATTGTTTTATTAGGCCCCGGTATTTCTAAACTATTTGGCATTCAAAATGGATTAAATGCTCTAAACGGTTCTATTTTATTAGCAATAATGGCTTTACCAACCATCATTACGATCAGCGAAGATGCAATAAATGCAGTGCCGAAAAGCCATAGAGAAGCCTCATTAGCGCTTGGAGCAAATAAATGGGAAACCTTATTTAAAATAACTATCCCTGCTGCTTTGCCTGGATTAATTGCTGCTGTAATGCTGGGGCTGGGCAGAGCATTGGGCGAAACAATGACCGTATTAATGGCAACCGGCAATGCCGCAGCTATTCCTAAAGGGTTTTTAGATTCCGTTCGTACCATCACAGCCACCATCGCTATCGAAATGGGAGAAGTGCCTTATCAAACCACTCATTATTTTGCCTTGTTTGCAATTGCGGGAATATTATTTTTAATATCCTTGGCTATTAACTTTTTGGGGGAATATTTTGCCAACCGGTTAAGAAAATTCCACGCATGAAAAAGAAAATACTACACATATTTAATGAGTTCATTTTGCTTGGCAGTACTTTAATGGTTTGCATTTTTTTAGGCGTCATCTTATGGGATATTTTTTCAAAAGGCCTGCCTGCCATATCCTGGAATTTTATACATCAGTATCCTACTAACGGCATGACCAAAGGTGGAATTTTACCAGTAATTGTTGGAACCGTTTTACTCACTTTTATCACTACATTATTTGCAGTGCCCTTTGGAGTGGCTTGCGCTATTTATTTAAATGAATATGCAAAACCATCCTTATTAACAAATATTATCAGGGCATCTATTAGAAATTTAGCTGGTATTCCCTCTATCATCTATGGGCTTTTTGGGTTAGCCTTATTCGTAGAGGCTCTAAAGCTTGGTACTTCTATATTGTCTGCGGGTCTTACCTTAGGGCTACTTTCATTACCCTATATTATTACCACCACAGAAGAAGCGTTAAAAAGAATACCCAATAGCATGCGTGAAGCAACGTTGGCATTAGGAGTTACTCAATTTGAAACGATTAAAGATGTTGTTTTACCGAAAGCATTACCAGGTATTTTAACAGGAATAATCCTGACACTTTCAAGAGCAGCTGGTGAAACCGCTCCTATTTTATTTACCGGTGTGGCATTTTACATCAATGGCATTTCTACTTCAATTAATCAGGAGTTTATGGCATTGCCTTACCATTTATATATGCTTTCAACACAGCATTCTGCTATTGAGCAGGTAAGACCATTGGCTTACGGAACCGCAGTTGTATTAATCTCCTTGGTCTTTCTGTTAAATATTATTGCCTTTGTCATTCGCTTTAAATACCGAACTCAAGACTAAAAAATGGGAAAAATAAAATTATCTGCTCGCAATTTGAATTTATTTTTTGGAAATAAACAAATTCTAAAAAATATTACGATTGATTTTCCCAAAAATCAAGTTACCTCTTTGATAGGACCATCGGGGTGCGGAAAATCCACTTTACTGCGTTCTTTTAACCGGATGCATGATTTATCTCCCGATGCCAGAATTGAAGGGCAATTGAAAATTGATGAAATGGATTTGTACGATAAAACAAAATCAGTTACTGAAATTAGAAAAAAAATTGGTATGGTTTTTCAAAAACCTAATCCATTACCAAAAAATATTTTTGAAAATTTAGCCTACGCCCTACGCATTCATAATTTTCCAAAGGCAGAAATACCCGAACTTGTTGAAAATGCGTTGAAAGAAAGTTTTTTATGGGACGAAGTAAAAGACGAATTAAAAAAACCTGCTGTTAAATTATCAGGTGGCCAGCAACAAAGATTATGTATTGCCCGTACAGTTGTGTTAAGACCCGAAGTGATTTTGATGGATGAACCTTGTTCTGCCTTAGACCCAATTAGTACCCGAAAAATTGAAGACCTGATTTTAAAGCTTAAAAAGGACTACACCATTATAATTGTAACACACAATATGCAACAGGCTCAACGTATTTCAGACAAAGTTGCTTTTATATATTTGGGTGAACTAATAGAATTTGACACTTGCGATAACATTTTCAATCATCCTAAACAAGAGCTAACGAAAAATTATATTGGGGGGCATTTTGGGTAGGATATTATTATAAGTACCGGGGCAATATTATTTCACATTTTGAACTTGGGGTCGCTGAAATAATAACTGTCCACTTTTTCAGGAGGTCTTTTGCTCCTACCCCGCGTTAGGGAACCACCTCCCTTAGCTATGGCTAAGGTCGGGAACCCCCGCCTTGGTTAGAATCAAAAGGCCTTGCCCTGAGAAAGCGACCCTTATTAATTCAGCGACCCTTGGTCTTAATCCTAATCCTCCATGCAACCCCGAATGTGTTATGCTTTTTGGGGCGGTACTATTTGAAGGAAGAAACACTGTGTTAACCGAAATGTAATAATTTCTTAATTCAAAAAGTAAATTTACAGCGGAAGCTGCCTCATACATTTGCCGTCAAAACGCATGAAAAGTTGTCTACTGCTTTTGTTGGCCATAATTTCATTTTCCTCCTTGTACGCTCAGGGTATACTCACAGGAGTTGTCCTTGACGAAGATGGTCTGTCCATGCCAGGTGCAACCATTTACATCGGCAGCCTCGATCGTGGCGCTGTAACGGACGTGAATGGTAAATATTTCTTTTCAGACCTCAAATCGGGCACCTACACCTTAGCAATTGCTTATATCGGGTATCAATCGGTAAAACAGGAGGCAATTATTGAAGAGGGTAAAACGACTACATTAGTTATCCGGCTGTCTTCCGGGGTACAGCTCATTGACGAAATATTGATCCTTGGGGACCGCTTAAAAGGCCAGGCCAAAGCACTCAATCAACAAAAAAACAACATCAATGTCACGAATATTGTCGCTGCGGACCAAATCGGTCGCTTCCCTGATGCCAATACCGGCGATGCCCTCAAGCGTATTCCTGGTATAACGATACAAGGCGATCAGGGCGAGGCGCGTAATATTCTGATTCGTGGTTTTGCACCGCAACTTAACGCGGTTCGCATTAATGGTGAACGGGTTCCATCCGCAGAAGGCGATAACAGGAATGTACAATTAGACCTTATTCCTTCCGATATGATCCAAACTATTGAAGTGAATAAAACCCTCACTCCTGATATGGAGGCGGATGCTCTTGGTGGTGCAGTCAACCTCATTACACGCGCTGCCCCCAGCGGTTTGCGGCTTTCAGGTACCCTTGCCAGCGGTCTGAACCTGTTGTCGAATAAACCCATTTGGACAGGAACCCTCATCGCTGGCGATCGTTTTGCGGGAGATAAATTAGGCGTTATTGTGAGCGGAACGATCAATGATCATAATTTTGGTTCTGATAATATTGAAATGGTATGGGCTAATGAAGTTGAAAGCCCGCTTACAGAAGAAGACATTGAAGTGGATCCGTTTCTCGAAGAAATTGATGTCCGTCAATACGAAGTACGCCGCCAGCGCAGGAGCCTCTCCGCTTCAGTTGATTACAAGTTGAGCGCCAACCACACCCTATATCTCCAAGGAATGTATAATTGGCGGGATGACTGGGAAAACCGATTCAGGCTAACTTTTGAGGATATAGAACCTGTTTTTGAAGAGGGTACAGAAACCATCACGGGTTATACGGCTGCTGCAAGCCGTCAAGTGAAAGCGGGTTCCTCCGATTCAGATGGCCGCCGCCTGGAAACACAACGCACCCAAAATTATTCACTGCGCGGCGATCACCTGTTCGGCAAACTCCGGCTTGACTGGCAAGCTTCTTACGCGACGGCTTCCGAGGAAAAAAAGCGCGAACGCTACATCAAATACGCTTCTGACGATGCTTATCCGGTAATTATGGACGTCAGCGATCCCATGTTTCCAAACGTAACGCCAGTGGATGCTGCTGATTTTGCTGCCAGCAAATTCGAATTGGACGAGCTCACCGAAGAAAACGGATTCACGGAGGAAAAAGATTTCAATTTCCGTGCTGACTTCTCTCTGCCAACCCAGGTTGTCGGGCGTTATGGCGCTTTTAAATTTGGAGGGCGCACCAAAATAAAAGACAAAATACGCGACAATGATTTTTTTGAATACAGTCCACTATCAGAGCAGTACGATCTACTCGACAAAGTAGGGCTTACGGATGCGACCAAAGACAATTTCCTGCCGGGTAGCCAATACGTCGCAGGCGTTTTTCCATCAGCTGAGTTCATCGGAGGTCTGAATTTAGCTGACCCAAATCAGTTTGAAGGCGAAGCCGTTCCCGGCGAATACCTGCCTGGAAATTATGAAGTTAATGAAACGGTAAGTGCAGGATATATACTCTGGAATCAGCAACTTACGGACAGATTGACTGTGTTGGCCGGCCTTAGGGTAGAAAATACGCAGATCGAATACACGGGTAATCAAGTACTTGACGAAGAGGAACTGATTGGGGAAGTAACTGCCGAAAAAAGCTACACCAATGTTTTGCCAGGATTGCACCTGAAGTACGATATTTCTGATAATTTTTCCATTCGGGCTGCCTGGACGAATACCCTGGCGCGGCCCAATTATTACGACCTCGTACCTTTCCAGAATATTATTGCCGAAGACGAAGAAATTCAAGCAGGGAATTCGAACCTGGAGCCGACCCGGGCATCCAACCTTGACTTGATGCTGGAACGGTATTTTAGTTCTGTTGGCCTGTTGTCTGCCGGAGCTTTTTATAAAAAGGTGGATGATTTTATTTACACGGCTGTGGACGAGTCTTACGTATCTGACATTACCAATGGCGACGAGTGGACCTTTTTTCAGCCGCTCAATGGTGGTAGTGCCGACGTTTATGGTTTTGAAATAGCCCTGCAACGCCAACTTGATTTTTTACCGGGCGCTCTCAAGGGCTTAGGCGTTTATCTCAACTACACCTACACCGGTTCAAGTGCAAAAGGCATTCGCAATGGAGATGGCGAAGAACGTGAGGGGTTGGATTTGCCGGGAGCAGTGCCGCACCTGTTTAATGCTTCCTTATCGTTTGAAACCAAGCGATTGGTGCTGCGCCTGTCGGCCAATTATGCAGATGATTACATTGACGAAGTAGGGGATAACGATTTTACGGATCGGTATTATGACCGCCAGTTTTTTCTGGATGCAAATGGCTCCTATGCCCTGACTAAGCGCCTGCGCATTTTTGTTGACGCGAATAACCTGACGAACCAACCCCTTCGCTACTATCAGGGCATTCGTTCCCGCACCCAGCAGGCAGAATATTACAATGCCCGTTTCAATGTGGGATTGAAATTTGATTTTTTTGGAAATAAAGAATAAGCTCTTAGAGCGTAACCTCTTTTTTCATCACGAGGACAACGATCATGCTACCATTCAAAATATTCTTATTGCCCGGATTCCTTAGCCTTGCAATTTTATTATCCTGCGAGCCTAACGCCCCGTCTTCTCTTGGTACAACGTCGCTAAAGCCTGATTTTGTAACGGATCCTACTCCGACAGATACCGACGATCCTGCCATTTGGATACATCCGGATGACCCTGAGCAAAGTTTGATTCTGGGGACTGACAAGGGCGATGATAATGGCGGTGTTTATGTCTTCAACCTGGAAGGGAAACTTCTGAAGGAAAAATCCATTACAGGGTTGCCCCGGCCAAACAATATTGACATTGAATACGGCTTCGTACTGAATGGCGACACCATTGATATTGCTGTATTCGCTCAACGCAACGCAGACAATATTCGCATCCTCCGGGTGCCGGAGATGACGTTTATAGACAATGGTGGCATCGCCGTTTTTAATGGAGAGGAGGTGCAATCGCCAATGGGTGTTGGATTGTACAAAGCCCCTGAGAGCGGAAATATCTACGCCGCGATCAGCCGTAAAAGCGGCCCCGACGGAAGCTATTTGTGGCAATATTTATTAAAAGACAGTTTTGGCATTGTGATCGGCAAACCGGTACGTAAGTTCGGGGCTTTTAAAGGCGGCAAAGAAATTGAGGCCATTGCAGTAGATGATGAAATGGGCTACCTCTACTATTCCGACGAAGGGGCTGGCGTGCGCAAATATTATGCTCATCCCGATAGCAGTGCTATAGAATTGGCATTTTTCGCCAATCAGAATTTTACAGATGACCATGAGGGGATTTCCATTTATACACAGCCGGGAGGCAAAGGATATATCCTGGTTTCTGACCAACAAGCCAATCGCTTTCATGCGTTCACAAGGGAGGGAATACCTGGCAATCCCCATGAACACAAACGGATTGGAATAATCCCCGTTTCCACTGTGGATAGCGATGGATCAGAGGCATGCAGCACCCCGCTGGGCAAACATTTTCCTAAAGGGATCTTTGTGGCCATGTCTTCAGATAAAACTTTTCAGATTTACCGTTGGGAGCAATTGGAAGCACGGTTACAGCGGATGGATAAACCCACAGAGTAATGATTATTGCCTCGGAAGCCTATAGCTAAGGTCGGGAACCTCCGCCTGGGGTAGAAGCAAAATTACTTACCTGTCGAAAGTGACACTTATTCATTCAGCGACCCTTATCCACGATAATTCCTTAGCTTTGGGCAAGATCAAATATTGATTTCTGATGACCGTATTACTTCCTAAACGTATTTTACCCTTCCTTTTCCCATTCCTTATGGTATTGATGTTGGCCGCTTGCCAGCGCAGCATTGTGCTGCAAGACAAGTCGGGTACAGCAAAAATTGCCCCAAAAGACCAGCCCTACCTCATCCTCATTTCCCTCGATGGTTTTCGCTGGGACTACGTAGAGCGTTTTCAACCGCCCCAACTCAAGGCATTCATCGCTGGCGGGGTGCAGGCGGAAGGGTTGATTCCCTGCTATCCCAGCAAGACGTTTCCCAACCATTACAGCATCGCGACGGGCATGTACCCCAACAACCACGGGTTGGTAGACAACAACTACTTCGACCGCGAAAAAAACGCCCGCTACAGCATGGGCAATCGCGAGATGGTGGAAGATGGCTACTGGTATGGCGGTACGCCGATATGGGTACAGGCGGCCAAAGCCGGGATGGTGACGGCCAGTTATTTTTTTGTTGGCTCGGAGGCCGATGTGCAGGGTATCCGTCCGCGCTACTACTTTCGCTACGATGGCAGCGTTCCGAATCAGCAGCGGGTGGATCAGGCGATTGCCTGGCTCCAATTGCCGGAAGCAGAGCGACCACGGCTGATTGCCATGTACTTCTCAGACCTCGACGATGTGGGGCACCGGTACGGCCCAAATGCGGATGAACAACTGCGCGAAAAGCTGATGGCTTTGGATACCACCCTCGGACGGCTTTTTGAGGGGGTGGCCAAAACGGGCTTGCCGGTCAATATCATCCTGGTATCTGACCACGGCATGTCGGCCATATCGGTGAACAACCTGCTGCCCGTAGAATTGGTGACCGACGAGGAGCGCTACACCAGCGTCAGCAACGGCGCGTTGGTGCATTTGTATTTAAAGGCGGATGCAGACCCGGCAGCAGTGTACAACGAGCTTAAAGCTAAGGCTAAACACTACCAGGTTTACCGCGTGGCCGAGGCGCCTTTTTTTGAGACGCCGCCCACGAATCCGCGTTGGGGCGACCTCCTCATTGTTCCCGATCCGGGCTTCTATTTCGTGAATAGCCGGACGATAGGTACGCGGCAAGCGTCGGGCCCTTCCGAAATCGGCGAGCACGGTTTCGATCCCGTGAACAAGGACATGCACGGCATTTTTTACGCACGCGGCCCGGCGCTGAAGAGCGGGGGTTTTCGCCTTCCAGCGTTCAAAAACATCCATGTATATCCGCTGATGTGTGCCATACTTGGATTGGACGTCCCGGCAGAGGTTGATGGCCGGGGGGCGGTGCTGCATGATGCTATACGGGAATAACCGTACGAACAAGCGCTTATTAAACAACCCCGAACTTATAGCCACCTGCCCACTGAATCCTGCCAACTATGGTTCAATCTACCTTCTTCAATTTCAGCAATTCCTCCCCATCCGCTCCCATCATGAAGAGCGAAAGTTCACGCAGTTCGTAGGTCTGGACGGCCTGCAACAATTGCATGAATTCGGATTCGACATTCAGTTCGGGGCAAGCCATTTTGGTGCTCCCAAGGTTGGAAATGCGGAGGCCGTTTTTGCCTTCAAAAGCAATGCTGCCGAATAACTGGTTACACCCGCCGTTGCCCATCAGCTTGCCTTCTTTTACGTGGATTTCGATGTAGGGTTTGCCTTTTGCGCTTTCCGGCAGGTCTTTTTGTTTCATACTTTGCAAAGCCCAAATGTCGTGCAAACGGGTATGGTCGTTGTCGGATGAGTTTGGCGCTTTGCAGGCCAGGCTATTCAGCAGTAGGCCGGTAATCAGGAACAAATAGCGAATCATGTGCAGTGGTTTTTGATCTAAAAAATAGCAATTGTCTTTTGGATGGGTTTCATACAGGTTTTACACAAAGTTCGCTACGAATATAAGACAACGCGTTGTGTTGTTGTTCGCTTTTTTTAGGTTTCGCACAACGTTCACAAAGAGGAAAGCACAGGGTTGTGCATACATCACGCGAAAGGCAAAAAAATCAAAATAATGCATTGTATTATTATCTTTGGATCAAACGCACGTCATTCAATGAACCTATACCGTGAATCCATGGCAAAATACCACTACTTCACTCTATTTTTGTTTTTAATGAGCCTGGGCAGCCTTCGCGCGCAGCAGGATTTCAAAATCATTGGCTACCTGCCCTATTACCGGTTCAGCGTGAGCGATCAGATTGATTACAGCAAGCTGACGCACCTCAATTTAGCGTTTGCCAATCCCGATATGGCCGGCAACCTCAGCATAAACGGACACAACATTGACCCTATCGTACAGGCCGCCCAACAACACGGCGTGAAGGTTTATATTTCCCTCGCAGGCGGCGCGCTCACCCCGGCTTGGGACGCAGCATGGACGCACCAGCAGCAACCGGAAAACCGCGCGGCTTTCATCCACAAAATCATAGAATACGTGGCAGAGCACGAGCTCGACGGTGTGGATGTGGATCTGGAATGGAGCTACGTGACACCGCTCTACAGCCCTTTTGTGCTGCAATTGCGCGATTCTCTCACAGCGCATGGTTTGCCCATGACCGCCGCCCTGCCCGGCACTTACCGCTACCCGAACATCAGCGACGAAGCCATGCTGTCTTTTGATTTTATTAATATGATGGTTTACGATTTCACCGGCCCCTGGGCACCCAACAACCCCGGCCAACATTCGTCCTACAACTTCGCCGTCAACGCCATCAACTACTGGCAGGCGCAGGGCATGCCCGCCCACCGCCTCACCCTCGGCGTGCCGTTTTATGGTTGGAATTTCAACAATGCCCCAACCAGCGTCACTTCCGCTACTTTTGGCAGCTTAGTCGCTCAAAATCCCGCCAACGCTCAGCTCGATCAGGTCGGACAGATTTATTACAACGGCATCCCGACCATCCGGGCCAAAACCGAACTGGCGATGGACGAGTTGGCTGGCATCATGATCTGGGAACTCGGGCAGGACGCCTTCAACGAATATTCACTGCTGACGACCATCTATAATGCGGTGAACGGCATCACGGATACACAAAATCCTTTGATGGCGGCAACCATCCGCGCCTACCCCTCGCCATTCACCCAAAATCTGTACATTGACAACGAAAGCCCCGAAGCCTGCACCATCCGCCTGACGGATATGAATGGCCGCATGGTGCAGCAACACCTGCTGGACGGGCTTTCCTCGCTGACGATGGCGGTTCAGGATCTGACGCCTGGGTTTTATTTTTTGCAACAGCAGACGGGAATAGGCGTGCGGACGGTGAAGTTGGTGAAGGGGTAAACGGTGAGCATTGTGCATTGGAATACATTCGTCGAATATCATCCATCGAAAGACACCCCTTTACTTTAACCTTTTTACTTTAGCCTTTAACCTTTTTTACAATGACTAACCAACTCCTCTTTCAATCCATAGTCCTCATTTACCTCGTTGCCACTTTGGGCGAATCGGGGTTGGGCAAAGTACTCGACTACAAAGGCAATCTGGCCTATTTCAAAGGCCAGTTTAAAAATTCCCCATTAGCCAGCACGACCGGGTTGTTATTGCCGGTAATCACGATTATGGAGGTCGGCTCGGGCGCGCTTGCCATTGCCGGGCTGGTTCAGCTCTGGACGGGTAGCGGCAACCAGTTCGGCCTTTGGGCGCTTTGTTTGGGGAGCCTCAACTTCATCGCCCTGATTTTTGGGCTGCGGATGTCGAAGGACTATGGCGGCGCAGCAGGGGTGGTTCCTTATCTGGCGGTGGCGCTGATCGGGTTGTATGGGTTTTTGCAGTTATAGCGCGCAGGCTCTGCCTCTCGTGTCCTATTTGTCGGGTTTCACCGGGCAGTAATCTGTTACAAGATCAACCCTTCAAAATCCCTTCAATTTCCGCCAATTCTTCCCCGCTAAACTCCAAATTTTTCAGACAATCCAAAGAATCCAGCAACTGTGCCGTTCGGCTTGCGCCAATCAACACCGACGTCACGCGCGGGTCTTTGAGCAGCCACGCCAAAGCCATTTGCGCTAAGGATTGGTTGCGCTTTTCTGCAATGGTGTTCAATTTTGTGAGTTTTACCAGCATGCTTTCCGTGATGGCCGATTCCTGTAGGAATCCATGTGGTTTTGCGGCGCGGGAATCAGCGGGAATGCCTTTCAGGTATTTATTGGTCAGCAGCCCCTGCGCCAAAGGCGAAAACGGAATGCATCCAATGCCTTCCTGCCCCAGCACGTCCATTAAACCGCCTTCTACCCAGCGCTCCAGCATCGAATATTTGGGTTGATGAATCAGGCAGGGGGTGCCCAATTGCTTCAAAATAGCCACAGCCTGGGCAGTTTGTTCAGCGGAGTAGTTTGAAATGCCGGCGTACAGAGCCTTGCCTTGCCGTACGATCAAATCCAATGCGCCCATCGTTTCTTCCAGCGGCGTATCGGGGTCGGGTCGGTGGCTGTAGAAAATATCCACGTAGTCTAAACCCATGCGCCGGAGGCTTTGGTCGAGGCTCGACACGAGGTATTTTTTAGAGCCCCATTCGCCGTAAGGCCCATCCCACATGCGGTAACCCGCTTTGGTTGAGATGGTGAGCTCATCGCGGTAAGGCAAAAAATCCTGTTTCAGAATGCGCCCGAAATTCTCCTCGGCAGACCCCGGCGGCGGCCCGTAATTATTCGCCAGATCGAAGTGCGTAATGCCCCGATCGAACGCTACCCGCAGGATATCCCTGTAATTTTCATAGACATCTACCCCGCCGAAATTATGCCATAAGCCCAGCGAAATAGCGGGCAATTGCAGGCCGCTTTTGCCGCAGCGCCGATAAGGAAGTTGTTGGTAACGATCAGATTTCGCCTGGTAGTTCATGGATTAATATCCGATTTGGATGAAAAAATGTAGCAGCATTGGGTAAAAGTAATTTTTTCCGTAGTTTTCTACCCGTTTTTATTCGATTTCATCCACTACCCATTGTTTGTAGATTTGCATAGCATTGGTTGGAGAACCCACCAAGCATTATACAATTTTACTAATTTTTTTACTTGCACGCTGGCGTATAACCACCTTTAGTGGATAAAGCCCACGCAGCCTTTTTCCACTAAAGGTGGTATAGCCTATAAATTACAACGCCGTTACATGCATCGAGATACTGGTATGGAATTCCTGCAAATCATTGAAGGTTGTTGCAAAGGTGACCGCAGCAGCCAGAATGCTTTGTATCGGATGTTCTATCCTTATGGCATGAGTGTGTGTTTTCGGTATACGAGTAGCGAACAGGAAGCAATTTCACTGTTGAATGAAGGGTTTTTGAAGGTATTTCGCCATGTAAAAAGCTATGACGTCGCACAACCATTCAAGCCCTGGTTCCGGAAAGTAGTGGTCAATACGGCGATTGATTATGTCAAAAAACAAAAAACGTTTAGAATGGAAGTGAGTATAGATGAAGCAAGAAATATTCCTGCCAGTGAAGATATTCTAAGCCGGATCAGCTATCAGGAGTTGATGGCGATGTTGCAGTCGCTTTCGACCGCCTACCGCACCGTTTTTAACATGTACGTGATTGACGGATTTAGGCACGAAGAAATTGCGGAAAAGCTCGGAATCAGCGTCAGCACGTCAAAATCGAACCTGACACGGGCAAGGGCAAATTTGCGGGACATGGTTACAAAAAAATTCAACAATCCGTATGTCTGAGTTGTCGCCAAAAGAATTGGACAAGCTGCTCCAGGACGGTTCGGAACAATACGACTTCGAATACAACCCGGAAGCTTGGGTGCAGATGGAAGCGCTCCTCCACAAGGATCGCCGCCGTCGCCTATTCTGGTGGTGGTTCCTGGGTGCCGGCGTTTTGCTTTTGGCTGTGGCAATTGGCTTTTGGTGGAAAATGGATTCAGAAAATATGATTTCGCAGCCAGCTGCGCCAACCCACCAACAACCGGCTGTTCAAAATCAGAAAACAGAGCCGTCAATCCCAAATAAGACCTTATTGGAAATAGAAGAAAGAGAAAACCAGCCCTTGAAAAATACAGGAACTTTGGAAAAACCCCGGCCATTGCCGGTTACACCCGAAACGCCTGTTCTAAAAAAAGAAAAAGCCGTTGAAAAAAGGCGCTCCGTTCTCCAGGCGCAACAGGAGTCAATTGTTCAGAATAATGCCCCGCGCTTCGACTCCGCTCAGCGCCCGCCTGGAACAGATGGGGGCTTCGACTCCGCTCAGCGCCTGCCCGTTCAAAATAATGCCCCTGAAAATGCCGGAGCCGACACGAACTTTGCCCTGACCCGACTTCCGGCGTTGCCTTTAGCTGTTCTGGGAACGGATTCAAAAAAACTCCCGGCGCTTCGTTTGCCGGATTTTGTTTCGAAAGACAGCAGCCTCCGCGAGGCAAAGCAGCCTAAAGACTTCGCGTTCCTGCTGGGCTTGTCCGCCAATGCCGAAACGGCTTCCGCCGGGCTGGATCGGTTTTCAAAACCCAACAACATAGGCATAGGGGGGCATCTGGAAGTTCGTTATAGCAGGAAATACAGCATCGGAATTGGGGCTCAGTACATTAGAGTCAAGTACGAAGCGGGAGCAGGGAAGTACCTCCCCCCACCAGGTTTCTGGATTGGGGGTATTGAGCCTGAATCTACCCAGGCCACCTGCAAAATCCTGGAGGTTCCGGTGTCGCTGGGGTATTACCCCAAAGGGTATTCCCAAAACGGATTTTATGCGAAAATAGGATTGTCTTCCTACTTCATGCTCAAAGAATACTACCACTACAATTATGCCGTTTACGACCCAACCCTCCTTACCGGGTGGAGCGGAAAAAATAATTACCGCCATTGGTTTGGCATCGGATTGGTATCCGTGGGGTACAACAAAATCCTGAGCCGAAAAACTTCGCTGCAAATAGCGCCTTACCTTCAAATTCCGCTCACCGGGGTGGGGCACGGGGAGATTAGGTTGTGGAGCGCGGGCCTCAATTTAGCTTGTAATTTTCAGGTGAATTAAAATAGCCAAAAACCTTGTAGGGCATTTCAATACGGATCCACATCCACATTCACCCGGACGCCGGAAAGCCCCGTTCCCGATTGAATATGGTGGGTCGCGTCGGCGATCAGGTGTTTGGCGCGCTGAATCAGCGCGCTGTCCCGCTCTAACTTGAGCAACACATCAAGCAGGTAAAAACTGCGTACCCGCGCCACACCAGGCACTGCGGGGCCAAGTACACGTGCTCCCAGTTCCGCTTTCAGGAAGTTGGCGAATAGTTTGCCGCCTTCATTCACCACTTCCGGCTTTTTGTGCTTAAGGGTGATGCGGATAAGCCGGCTGAACGGCGGGTATCGAAACTCATGACGTTCCCGGATTTCCCGCGCAAAAAAAGAGGCAAAATCATTGTTGAGTACCTCGCGCAGTACCGGGTGCGCGGTATTAAAAGTTTGGATGAGCACTTTGCCGCGCTTGTGTTTGCGCCCTGCGCGACCACTCACCTGCACCATCAGTTGGAAAGCGCGCTCGCTCGCCCGAAAATCAGGGAACTGCAACAATTGGTCAGCACTCAATACGCCAACCACGCCTACATTTTCAAAATCAAGGCCTTTGGTCACCATTTGCGTGCCAACCAGGATTTCAGTACGCTTCTCTTCAAAGTCATTGATGATGCGGGAATGCGCATTTTTGCTGCGCACGGTGTCTAAATCCATCCGCCCGATTTTGGCATTGGGCAGGTAAATGCTCAGTTCGTCTTCTATTTTTTCGGTACCAAAGCCAATCAGGATGAGCTTCCTATTGCCACAATCGGGGCAGGAGTTGGGCATCGGCGATTGGTAGCCGCAGTAGTGGCATTTGAGGTTGCGCGTCGCTTTATGGTAAGTAAGGCTGACGTCGCAGTTGGTGCATTGGGCGCTCCATCCACACGAGGCGCAGCGGTAGGTGGGCGCATAACCGCGCCGGTTTTGGAACAAAATGGCTTGTTCGCCGCGTTCTAATGCCGCCTTCAGTTCATCAATCAAACTCGTCGTGAAATGCGACTGCAATTTGCGCTCCTTCAGTTCTTTTTTGGCATCCGCCACCACCATTTCCGGCATTTCCAACCCGCCAAAACGCTCCTTCATTTCCACCAAGCCATACTTTTGCGATTGTGCATTGTAATACGATTCGATGGACGGCGTGGCGGTGCCCAGCAGGGTTTTGGCACCGTGCAGACCGGCTAAAAAAATCGCCGCATCGCGTCCATTGTAGCGCGGATTGGGATCCTGTTGTTTGTAGGAAGGGTCGTGCTCTTCGTCCACGACGATGAGGCCAAGGTTTTTAAATGGCAAAAAAAGCGCCGAGCGGGCGCCGAGTATGATCGGTTTGCCTTCCAGTACGCTGTTCCACATCTCCACGCGCTCGTTGTTGTTGAGCCGCGAGTGGTAAACCGAAATTTGGTCGCCGAAAATCTTTTGCAGACGGTCAATGATCTGCGTCGTCAGGGCAATTTCGGGCAATAAATAAAGCACTTGTTCCCCGCGGTCAATGGCCTCCCGGATAAGTTCGACGTAGACCCGCGTTTTGCCACTGCCCGTAACGCCGTGCAGGAGAGTGACCAATTTTTGAGAAAAACTATCGCGAATGCCGTGCAGGGCTTCTTCCTGTTGGGGCGACAGCGCGTCGGCTTCCAGCAATTGGTCTTCGTATCCGCTCAACCGACTTATTTCCCGCTCATAAACCTCGAAAATTCCTTTTTGAACCAGCGCATTCACCACAGAAGCCTCTACTTTGGCTAAAGTATAAATTTCCTGCCTGCGTATAAACTCCTGTTTTTTTGAGAGTTGTATAAACCCCATCAACGCCTCTGCCTGTCGCATGGCGCGGTTGAGCTGGTCAAATGCCTCGCCAATGCGCTCGGGATGCGAAGCGTAAGGCTCCTGCAAGCGCACGCAGGCAATGGTTTTGGGCGTGTAGCGCTCTTTGAGGTCTTCTTTGAGGTAGACCACTTTTTTATCTAAAAGCTTGCGAATGACAGGGTAAACCGTTTTTTGATTCAGGATTTTGCGCACGTCTTCGATGCTGATTTCCTGCTGGATGCTGAGCGCTTCTGCAATCAGGTATTCTTTATCACTCAACCCGCTGATGTCGTGTTCATACAACGGACTTAAAGTCAGCCGGGTTTCTCCCGACAATTTCAGGTGCGCTGGCAGCGCTGCGTGCATCACTTCGCCCGGCGTGCAACAATAGTATTCGGCTAACCATTGCCATAGGCGAATCTGAATGGGATGAACGATGGGCTGCTCGTCAATGACGGAAAGAATGGGTTTCGGCATCCGCTCGCCGGGGTGTTCCTTTAAGACTTCAATCACGAGCGCCGTGTGCAGTTTTCCCATTCCGCCTACACCGCCTTTGCCGAAAGGCACTTCTACCCGCACACCGACTTGCACAAAAGGCACCAATTCTTCGGGCACGCTGTAAGTGTATGGCTTGGGTAAAGCCAGCGGCAGGATGACCGAGACATAGGCACCAGTGGCTTCAACGGGATGGAAAAATTCAGTTTGCAAGGTGGCGGTAACTTTATTTTGATGAAAAGATTGAGTTGGGCTTTTATATTACGTCTCGTCACTATCTTTCCACCAGTCTTTTCCCAGTTTAGCTTCCATTTTCTTTACATTTTCAAGACTAAAGAGGTTCAATATAGCATTGGTTTCAGGAAATTCAGCCAGCGTAGCTTTTTCCAACTCTTCCCACGGATAACCCTTCAGGATAAAGTGCGCTTGTATCCATTTCCAGAATTCTACCTCGTCAAAATTTTTTGCTTTCAGGTAAATTTCGGCGCGTGCCATTAAGTAGTTGTTCCGGGATAAGTCTTCATCATCGCGGATATAATAGTCATTTTCACCGAGACGGGTATAATAAATATCGTACCCTTGTTCATTAGCAAAGGGGTTGTCTTTTTCGGGCAAATCGAAATAATAATCGAGTGCACAAACATCAACTTCTATAATGTCGCCTACCATTCGACCCCCATTTACATCAGCGGCTTCTGCGGGCCGTAAATAGACGCCCTGAATCGGGTTTTTCCCATCCGGGAACCAACGGTGTTTAAAACAGTAAAGTAAGGTCATAATGGACTGTTTATGTTGATGAATCTGCTTTCATAAAACCATATCCAACCGCCGTTTTGCTACCAATACCATGTTCTGAGAGCGCTTTTTCCAACCAAAATTTCACTAAATCTGCAAGCGAATGATCGCCATTAAGATTGCTGCCCGGCAAAAATCTGCCATAGTCGTCGCTAATGTCCTTCAGCTTGGGGTTGCCTTCGCTCACACCAATGTGGGTCTGGAATTGAAGCCCGTTTTCGTCGTTCACCGTGAGAAAATGAATGGGATTGGTGCGTTGCGTATCGGTAGGCGCGGAGTAGCCGATGTCTTTGTACCAGTCTTTGTAGTGGGGGTTCATGACATCGGTTTTGATGACTGGCGCAACAGTAGGCAGGCCGTCAAAGAAGGTGACAATACCTTGATGGGCGCTGCCTAAAGCGCTGGATTCTTTATCAGCATACGCGTATTTTTCTTTCCCGTCTTTGATCTCCTTGCGTAGGCGAGCGTCTCTAAAAATAACTTTTTGCCCATCTTCCGGGCAACCGAAAATGGTACAGAAAAGCTTACTCCCCGTAATGGCCCGATATTCCGCATTCACCAGCGGGAATTCCTTTTCATGGTCAGGCACATTATCCTCTTGAGCAAACACCTGTGAAATGATCCAGCTTCGCAACACTCCCTTAATGCTGGACGCAGGCAGATAAGGCATCCCATACAGGTGGTGCAGGGTCATATTGGTTTCATAAACCGATTCGCCGCCAAGGCCCAATACAAAGCGCCATTGGGGTTGTAATAAGATACTTCGGCTGTTGCCAGGGAAGAGGCGTTCGGCCTGCTGAGCCTGTCGTTGGCACAGCGCATCAAAATTGTTTTTCAGGTGGCCGTAGTTGGCTTTGATCTCAAAATATTCCCGCTGCCGGTGGTCATTTTTGTAAAAGGTGAACTTGTAGCTGTCCTTCCACTGCTCGTAGCGGGCGGCTCTTTGTAGTTTGAGGTAGAAGTTGTCTGTATCCTTCATAGGCAAGCCGCGCACATCTTTGGGCAAACAAGTATGCGATAAGCTGAAGCTATCGGGGTATTTGGAGCCATCCGATGCGAGGGCTTGTGGAGAAGATGGCGCTACGGCTACGGCCCGCGACCACACCTCTTTGCCTTCCACTTTGATGGAAAGGAAAATGCCTTTTTCGTTGGCTTCGTATTCGCATTCTTTTCCATTTAGCGTGGTATCGGGCAATACCACATACGACAACGGCATAGGCGGCCGGTTATTGAGGCGGTCTATCTCCACAAAAATTTTGCCTTTGTTGGTGCGGTTGACTTTGAGTATGCCTTTTCCGGTGGCCATTTTATTGCTGTTTTTTCTTTTCCTCTTCCTCGCGTTCTTTCACGATGCCTTCCGCAAAACGGCGTACCCAGGTAATAAAAGCCAGTACTTCCATCGTGACGATGCGGTATTCGTAGGAGTTGAGGTTGAGTAACTTTTGCACAAAACTCCCTCCTTCCGCATTTTTCAGGATGAGGTGGGTTTTCAGATTATCTGGACTTGTCGCCGCCCACTCTTCGATATGCTTCAGCACAGTACCCGGTGTATTTTTTTGTTTGGAGTACATAAAAGCCGCTGCCGCCCCCAGGCCATTCGTTTTGATCATCATGGGTACCTTTTTTGCAAATTGCGCATATTCTTTGCGGTGCAAATTATAGCCCTGCACGGCTTTTTTGAAAGCAAAATCGGCGCGGCCCTGCTCCAATTTATTGCGTTGATTGAGATCAGCCATTGTTGCTTCCTTTTATGAGTTGGGTTCTGAGAATGCCTTTGCCAAGGGCTGTAACAATGTTTTACCGTTTAACGCCAAAGTGAGTTGGGTTCTGAGAATGCCTTTGCCAAGGGTAGCGTTGCCGCCGAGCTGGAAAAGGGCAATTTCTTTCATGTTGCGATCAAAAAAATCCATAGCCCACTCGGCGCTTTCCGTCTTTCGGTTTTTGCCGTGTTCGTCAGAGGCCATGACCAAGGAATACATTACCGAGTCATTAGGCAGGTATTCTTCGGTGAAGAGCGCGCCGTCTTCCACTGTGCCAGTTTCGTTGTCTATTTTGATGCGCGTAACGACCTCCGTACTCATTTGAGTGAAGTCGCGGAAATCCATATCGCTCAGTACGATAAGGTTTTGAGGGAGGAGCTGCCGCCAGTAGGCTAATTTATCATCAGCAAAAACGATGTCGGCCAATTCGCTGGCGAAGGCTAGCAGGCTGTCATTCACTGTAGCGTCGAAGGCGTATTCTTCTAATACGACGGATTTCCCATCCTTATCATTGTGCCTAATTAATGCTGTATCCGACGAAGCGAGGGCTTTTCCTGCATCTACTTCTATTGCTTTTATTGCATCTAAATAGTCCACTTCCACCCCCGCAATAGCCATATCAGAAGCAAATTTGTTGAGTACCTGTTTGCAGGTAAGCCACACAAATACGCCCTTCATGCTTTTGACGGGGAAGAGGAGCAGGCGGGCGTCAGTGAAGGCGAGGCAGCCGGAATATTCGGTATTGCCTTCAAGGGCTTTTTTTATGGGCACAAGGCGTTCGTTTTTCTTCACAGCCTCCTCACGTTCTTTGCCTTGTAATTTGTTTAAGTCATCGTCTTTGGTAATTCCCTTTTCAAAGGAACTGTCATATCCGAATATTCGATGGATGTTCACTTGAAATTCGGTATCAGCCAATTTATTTGGCATATTTTCAAACGCTTCCCGCAATGCGCCTTTGATGGAAGAGGATTCTATTTTTGGAAATGCCGTATGCCGTTCGCGCTGAATGGGCAAGTCCACCAGACCCAAGTCATCGCCACTGCCGGCGTGCAGGGGCGTTTCGCAGAGCAGGAAGAGGGCGGATTTTTGTTTATACATGGTTATGATTATTTTTGAAGATTGAAAACCTCCCATTCGGAAGTTTTGAAATTAAATTCTTTGAGGCGATCAAGGGTGACACTCCAGTTGACATTGCCCTTATACTTGGGGTTTGGCTCCAGCCAAATCCAACGAATATAATCATATTTTTCTTTTAGCTGCCGGAAGGCTTCAACTTGAAATGGGTGCGGTTTTATACGGTGATACATTACAATGGCTAAATTCAGATTCTTGTCTTTGTACAGCTTTTGGGTATGAAAAAATGCCCCTGCTGCGCATTTGTATTCTAAGGTTTCTTTCTTTTTGGCATCCTTCATGGATTCTTTTACAAGCACATCCACGTTTTGCGGCTTAATCTCCAAAGCCCAAATCATATCCCCGGTTTCTACCCAAACGTCCATGTCGTATGCGTGGCCTCCCGGCGATTTTCCTATGTTTTTCCCGAGTATGGTTTTTGCATCTGGATACTGTGCTTGGAAGAACTCAAACACCTTTACCTCCATCACTTTACCCAATAAGTTGGATGTACTAAACCCGTCTTCTTTTTGAATCGCTTCGTATTTTTTGTAAAGCATATTCCCCAATAAAGAAAGCTGGATTTTATCTTCATTTTCAATAATAAGAGAATTGTCTTTGAACTGTTGGAAGGACTCCGGATCGCTTAGGTTTTTTATAAATTCTGGCTTTGTGGGCAAATTTTGAAAAGTTTTTTCGGGATTTATCATTTCAAAAGCGAGATACTCGTCGGTGAATAGAAAGAAATCAAATCCAAACGGCAAATTGCCCACTGTAACCAACTCTTCGCTTTCTTCATACATGTACTTGAGCGGTATGCCCTCCAATTGTGCGTACAGCGTAAGGTAGGGAATGAGGGCTTTGTAGCCGCCAGAGATATTGAAGATGGTTTGCTCCGGCGTGGCAAATTTTTGCATAATTTTCAGCAAGTTGGAGAAGCCTTCCATCTTAAACTGCCGGGCATCCTCCACCTGCAAGCCTTTCACGACCGTAGTATCGGTAGCATTGGCATCGCTGTGGAAGACGCACTTGCGCACGGAAGGGATGTTGCCCCGATCTAACCAGCCTTTGATGAGTTCACAGGCTACGATTGACACCACAGTATCCGTGGCGAGGAGATAGACTTCTAATTCGATGCCGGGATTTTCTTCTGCTATTTTGGCAAGGGTTTGCAGTTCGGCGCAGGATTTTTCGCAGGCGAAGGGGAGCCAGAGGTATTCGATGGTTTCTTTGATGTAGCCAATTTCGCTATCATATTTGGTGTCCTGTCGCTTTTTATGGTCTAATTTTTCGAGGTTTTTATACTGCGTATCAATAGCCCGATATTCGCCGCTCAATTCACTATACTTTCTTACCACGCGGTCTTTGTCCCTGTAGTTCGTAAAAAGAGAAGCTCCCACCGTTGTAATAATGCGCTTGGTCATTGTTCGTTCCAGATTCCAAAATAAGCAATACCGAATCCTTGTTCTCTTTGTTCGTCCGATAGCGATGTGCCCTGCTTACCGTTGAGCGAAGATACGTCACTTTCTGCTTCATAATAAAATACACTGCCGGCAGGAACCACGCGATACATGGGCTTGGCTCGGTTGTTCTTCATGTCGAAACCGCCGATTGATAAGGATTTGCCTACACAGGCGGCAACCAAAGTGGCAGAAATGCCGAGCCTTGATAAATCCGGTTCACCGTTCTTCAAAATGGCTGGCGTGGCAAAGTAAATTTTGAAACGTTTGCCAGTGAAATCAATCGCTTGTTTCGCTACGCTGAAAGGAATTCGCGTACTCGAAATCAGCGCTAATTTTCGTTCGCCGCCGAGTTGTACCACAGGGCTGAGGTGTTGGTATGCTGTCAATTTAAATGCCACCCCGATTTGCAGGTCTTCGCCGCGCTTCATGTCCACTCGGTAAAGGTTGCCTTCTTCGGCAAAGCGGGTGAGGTCTTCCCTGCCGATGCCTACTTTAGGTTCGTTTTGTACATAATCGGTTAGTTTAAGCGCTTCGGTTTGTTCCAAATTCCCGACTAAATATTTATTCAATTCCGTGGCAAGAATTGCCCCGTGTTCTATGTTTTCTACTTTTTCGCCTTTGGGAGAAATAAGTAGATACTTGGCTTTGTTTTTCTGAACAGAGAAAGTAAGATTTGAAACCGGAGAAGGAACGAGCGGTTTCACCGCATAGCGTTTGGCTTCTTTTTCGGCATGTTGGATATTTTTTTCTTTTCCATCATACTCTACCAGATCCATAGGTAGCGGGAGCACAAGTTGGTCGCCCATGCGAATGTATATGCTAAGAATTTCGAAGTTTTGTAAACCCAACTTCTCCTCCACATCCTCAAACGAAATCCCGTTCTGCGTTGCAATCGCCGTGCGTAGCGCGCCATAAATCACGGAGGGTGGCGGCAGCAGGTAGCCGTCGGCCCAGGTTTCTTCACCCTGTGAGAAGGGTTTGCCGTCGCGGAAGAAGAGCGTATCCAAAGGTTCTATTCTAACTTCCATGCTACTACGTTTTTGCTTTGGTTTTGCGATGAATGAAGATGGCGATTTTCAGGGCTTCGAGGGCGTTTTTTAAAGCCACTTCTTTGTGTGTGATTTTGTCTGTTTCCTCGAATAGCGTCCAGATGGAATCCCTCAGCGCTGGGGCTTGGTGCTTTTTGCCTTCTTTGAGGGAGCGGGCAGCGAGGCGCAGGAGTTCTGTTTGCAACATGTTTACCTTTTGGGGTATTTTTACTAATTGCCCTTGCACTTCTTCGTATTCATCTCTGAAGTCTTGTTTATTCTTTACATTTCCATCGCCGTCTTGCAAGGGCAAAAACTCCCTTTCCAAAGACTGAATAAAGGTATCCGAGCAACCTTCGAGTAGGTGCTCCGTCAGTTGTTGCAGGGCGTTCCATTTGGGAAGGCCGTTTTCCAAGCCCCATTTAAAATACGTTTCATGGCCTTCGCCGGAGTGTTTGAGTACTTTGATGGCAACGGCATTGCGATTGCCCTTGTCTTCGGCTTTAGCGTTTTTTTGCATGGCACGCGCCGTTTGTAGCACAATGTGCAAGGGCGTTTTGTAGTGCGCAATGGCAATGCCCATGGAGAAGGTGACGTCTTCTCCCAATGCTTTACTTACCTGTTCGTCAAATGTTGTACGCAGCGTTCTTACTACCTCAAAAATATCTTTCAAATTGACAAAACCGAGAAAATCATCACCACCGGCATAGACAACGCGGAGGTCTTTTTTGTCGTAAATATAACCGCTGAAAGCCATGAGTTTTTCAGAGATTTTTTTCTGTGCTTCCGCATCGCTTCCAGCCAACAATTCCCCCATTTTGTCCACATCGAAGCAGATCAGGGCGTAGTATTTGTGGCTTAGGTAAGGTTTGAGTTTTTGTTGTATGGTTTTGGCAACTTCAAGTTGGGTTGGGTTGGGGATGTTTTTATCCGTCAGGTTTTCTTCGTAGAGGAGTTGCTCATCGAAGTTGAAAAGCCATGTACTATTTTTATTTTCCGTAGAAATCTTATCCAAATCTCCGTTTATTAAAAATTGTGCACACGCCGCCGGATATTCTTTACCGAATAGCTTTTCATAGCATTCTAACAAGCCGGGCTTCGCCTGCTCCAATTCATCCATTTGCTTTTGTAGTGCTACTTTCGCAGTAGAAGGGAAACTTTGTGCAGCGTCATAAGCCCTTTTCATCAAACTCACGGCGCTGAGGCCTTCGTTTTTATTCAACCATGCACCTTTCGTTACAACGACTGCATTGTTTTTGTTAATGTAGCTTTCATTGCTGCCCTGCCCAAAAAACAATGCATTGCGCTCACCATCAAGGCTGCACTTGCGACCTGCTTCAGGGTTCGGGTTGCTGATAAAGCGGGTATTTTTAAGCGCAGTCATAAGCTGGTCAGATTCCACAAAGGCTTTTTGGTAATCATTTCCATTTTCAAAGGCATAAAAAAGCCAATTGAGGTCTAAGTGGTTTTCGATTTGATTCCAAAAACCATCAGGCGGATTGTCTTTATGGCCTGCTTTTTCGAGCGCATCTTCGGCTTTGTCTTTGAATACGTCTCTGACTTTGTCTTCTATCGCCTGCCCTTTGGCTTGTAAGTCCTGCTGACTGAAGGGATCAGCAAGAATGCCCGTGAAGCGATTAGGGAAAGACTTTGCTTCTGCACTTAATTGAGGAAAAACCAGGCTGATGCCCTGTTTTTGAGCTTCCGCCGCCGCAGCCTTTGCCAGTTCCGACAGGATGTGGCTACCCGCGAACAAGTCTTGCGCTTTGCGCGCTTGCTCAATGAAACTTTGCACGGGTGAGATAGAGAATCGGAAGAGGTAGGTCATAGGGCAGGTATGATTTTTTCATAAATCAGCTTTTTTTGCGCTTCAATACGCGGCCGGATATATTTGGACACCCCGTCTTCGGTAACCAAGTCCACTTTTTTTTGTAACATATCCTGTAAATCCAACCACATTCCAGCAAAACTCAAACCTATATGTTGCTCGTAGTCAAGCTCTACCAATATGTCCACATCGCTTTCTTCGGTAGCGGTGCCATCAGCATACGAGCCGAAAAGCCAGGCCCGGATGACGAGCTGGGTGCGGAAGTAGTCGCGGAGTTGTTGAGTGGGTAGTGGCATGATGGTTGTTTGATTTAGAGACTTGAAATAATTGGACGGAGGTAACCGATAATTACGCCACAAAAATTCTTTAGCTTACCTGAATCTGTTTTTCCATAAAACTCGGCCAGTTTTTTCGCTTCATCCGGTTGGATATCTACTTCCAATAATGGCTCAAGCATCTCTTTTCTCAATTTTCTCAATTTGCTGCAGTTTAGGTTCAGTATTGTTTTGACTGCATCATCTACAACGGGATCCTGTGAAATCACTTCACCTGTTGCAGTAAATATGAGACTGCTTTCGCAAGAGTTGTTGGTTGGAAAAAGAGCAACTGGAATCTCAAAATTTTTCTTGCTGGCATCACAATGTTGCTGATTAGGTGGAAGCGTTCTGTCATCCCCAAAACAGCAACCCACCAAGTTGTAATAGTCGAATGTTTGGTTTGGATGTTTAACTTTTGGCTTTACATGGTCAATGCGAAGCTGGTGATCATCTTCCGGACTTCCTTTGTGGATGCTGCGATTGCAATAGGCACAAATATACCCCTGTTCCTCCAACAGAATATCTTGCACTTCACTCTTGTGGAGCTTCGGTAGTTTTTTCCATTGGACAGCACCACTTAACCTTGAAAGTGAGCTTGCGTTCTTTAATACCCAGTTGGAAAACGGGTTCAATTTTGTTGGTAAAGGTTTGGCTTTTGAGATATACTTCATCGTCCTAATACTTTTTTTCTGTCAAGCAGGGTTTCCATACGCAGTACGTCCGGATGTTCATCGCTTTTATCTCCTGCATTGTCAATTTCTTTTTTCATCTCCAACAACTTTTGCTCTGCCACTTCTAACTCACCCAGTGAAATAAGCCCTGCAATTTTGTTGATTTTTTGGGTAAACGCTCCCGCATCCACCTGCATGACAATTTCCAGAATATCATCAATATCTCTGCCATAGGTAGCTTCGACATCGTAAATTTTACCTTGATCAGTGATTTTAATATGCTTGCTGGGTAATCCACCCAGAATCAACGGACTATGCGTCGTCATCACCCACTGCACATCTGGGAAGATGTTCATCAACTTGCCTACTACTTTGCGCTGCCACTTGGGGTGCAAATGCAAATCCACCTCATCAATCAATACAATGCCTTTGCCAGAAATCGTATCTACCCTGACATTTTCTACCGGGTTTTCCACATTTGCATCTTCTTTGTTAATCGGGCAAGCATTGAGCAGCCGAAAGCCCAAATCCGCGACTAAAGCAAAAAGCGCTTTTTCGCCGGAGGACAACTGCTTTATTTCAATATCATCATATGTGCCCCTGTCATTCTTTTTGCCGAGCACCATCTTTGCGCCCTGCTTAGTGTACAATACGCGCAGGTTATCATAGTTTTTATCATTTGGGTCATCATTCATGATTTCTTCAACCGCCCATTTGATTTTAGAAAGTTCCGGGTCAAACTTATCTAGCTCAACAGTAGGGTCATTGGCCTTTTCCTGGAGAAATAAACGATACCGGGTTTCAAACCAATGATAGAATGTCGAGAAATTCATGCGAGAGGAAGAAAGTGCATTTTCATAAATGGTGGTGGTTCTGCTTTTAAAGCTATTGGCAGATGTTTCTTCAAACTGTGGACTATTCCCGCCATGATAGAGCAGTACAGGTAAAATGATATTTTCACCCGATTCTTTATTTATGCGCTGTGCTGCATGTCGTTGAAAGGAATCTACTACTGACGACCTGCTCAATTCATATTCGCTATCTCCATCTGTGCTGATGTCCACATGCAATTTTACGTCTTTTTCCGTTCGGCTATCCATCTCGAATTCTTGCTCTTCTACCTCTCGTGTTTCTTCTTCGGCTTTTTGATGGCCTGATTTTTTGGAGGTTGTCGAATAGGCAGCGGTTGAGTCATCTTCATTTACCTGATCTGGGATACCTTTTTCGTTCACATAGCCACCCAATTGCACAGGATAAGCTAACTCCACTTCAATATCATTCTCTGTTTTATTATCTCGTCCAATCGTTACATCTTTCGCATTGAAAGAACACGGAGATTTATCTATTCCCAAAGCGAACAGATAAGCTTTTAACCCCTCTGCTACAGCATCCAGCAAAGCGGTCTTTCCACCTCCATTCTCTGCAATGAAAACGGTAAGCTTGTCATCAAAGAAAACTTCTAATTTCTCAAAACACCTAAAATTATTGATTTTCAGGCTTTTTAATTTAATTCCGTATTCTAATTGCTCTGCCATAATCAGTCAAGAATTGATTGTTTAAATTCATCCTGCAATCGCAGACTAATATCGCCAGTATGTCGGTCCGGAACTGTATTCAACGTAGCCACCACCGGCCTCAAGCTCCCCTTCACCACCGACACATACACCGGCGAAGCAAACCGCCCGCCGGAAGCATGCCCCAGAGAAGCCTCATACGCTTGTGGATTGCGTTCCTTGAGTCGGTGCGTTGTGTCGCTTATCTGTTGCAGAATGCTGTTGTTTACTTTGCCCAATTCTACTTTTTTCAGCCAGGGGTAATATTGCATGGTACCGGCGTAGCTGTGGAGGATATCCCGATCGGCGCGCAAGGAATAATAAGGCGAAAAGTTGTTGATGAGTTGCAAAATGTACGTAAGGTCAATCTGTTCTTTTTTCCAGTTTTTGGCGCTGCAATGCGTAACCTCTACACTACCCATGCCCCGCCGGGCGCGTTTGCCGGTACCGCCAAGAATACAAGCCAATTCAAAAATGGCTCCGCATTTTTCCATATTCCATCGGGGCGTTTCCACTGGAATGAGCAGCGTCACCTCGAAAGTACTACCCACGGCAATGCAGTCGGAACGGTAATTTTTGTGTGGCACAGGGCGTTCTGAGCCTTTTCTGATTTCTGATGTCTTCACTTGAATGGAAAATTTACTCCGGTTGTTGTTGTCGCCGAATATTTCGCCTTCCTGCTTTTTCAACTCCGATAATAAAAGATGCCCGTGCAGCGCCCGCCACCAGAAACGCATGGCGGCTTTGATGCCCGGAGGGCGCAGTTCCGGGGTGCTGCCATCTGCGCCATTCATGAACATTGGCGTAATGACTTCGCAGGTAAAAGTAATGGTTTCCATGCCTTAAAGATATAACGAACATGGGTGCTAAGCAAATCGCTTCCCCACTCACCCCCTCATCCGCTCATTCACCCCTTCCAAATCAAACGCCTCCGGGTCAAATGCTCCTCCCATCCATTCCATCATGTCCTTGTGTTCCGGATGCTTGGGGTCTTTCAGCGCCTCCAGTAAGTTGGCGTAGCCCCACGTTCCCCCGCAATCTTCGGGTGGGCAGGCGCGCTTGCCAGCCATGCACCTGGGATAAGCAATACCTTTTTCCGAATCAAGGATTTTTTCCAACAAAATTTCGTGCTGCCAGTCGTCGCCGAAGTCGTAGGCATAGCGGCCTTTTTGGCCAACGGCGATCAGGTATTTATCCAACTTCGCTTTGGAAGTGAGGATACCCCCGAAATCGTCTATGCTTTCCTTATCGGGAAAAAATTCCATACCCCAGATCTCAAAATTATGTAAATGGTAGCCAATCCAGCCCATCGCGTCCTGAATGATGGTATTCAATTCGCTCAGCTTAATGCCGGCAGGTACTTCGACGCGACGCCATACCGGGGGCTTTACGCCTTTTAAAGTGATTTTGAGTTGATAAATTTTGCTCATGATTATGGGTGTTATGATGCCTTGAAATGCCTTGTGAGCTGTTACAGCCTGCTATTTTAGGATGAAAATGCCGGATTGCCAAAAAAGGATGCATTTTTTTGAGCCTGTGTGTCGAGAAACCCAAACTAAATTGCACGATGTCTCAGATTCCCTGCCGATTTGTCCTGCAAAACCCGTTGCGGGAATACCCCAAACCCCTTAATCAGGCGCAAAAACGCACTGGCACGAAAATTGACTAATTAAGATTCACCCTGCGGAAAAAATGTGCAGGGCGTTCACTTGACATTTTGTCAGAATGGCGCTAATTTTCACGGAAATACCCGGATAGTCGTCAAGGGATGGGGAATAAACTTTACTTTTACAAAAGAAGAGCACAGTTTTACACGGGGATATCAAGGGGAGTAAATCAAAACGCTCCTCCTATATTCAGAATGCCCAGATACATTTTCTAAAGTCTGACATCTAAGGTCTGATGTCATAAATCTTTTAAAACGCTGGAATGAAAAAATATATGTTTGAAGAAATGGTAGCCCCGCAAGGCTTTGAAGAAGATGGGGACTTTCTGCCTCTCATTTCTATGGAGGAAGAAGACGAAAGCCAGTTGAACGATGCCTTTCCGGAGGTGTTGCCCATTTTACCGCTTAAAAACACGGTGTTGTTTCCGGGCATTGTGATTCCAATCACGGTGGGCCGCGACAAGTCCATCAAAGCGGTCAACAAAGCCTACGATGAAGGCCGGCTGGTTGCGGTTTTGTCGCAGCGGGACGGCAATGTAGAAGACCCCGGCGTGGAAGACCTCTACACGGTAGGCACCATTGCCCGCATCCTGAAGATCCTGCGTATGCCCGACGGCACGACTACTGCTATTTTGCAGGGGCGAAAACGGTTTGTTTTGACAGAAGTGACCCGGAAATCGCCTTATTTGGAGGGTCGGGTGCGGTTGCTTGAGTACAAAAGACCCGACAATAAATTAGAATTTGAAGCGCTTACTTCTTCCATTCTTGATTTAGCCAAGCAAATCATCGAGTTGTCGCCGAATATTCCTTCCGAGGCCATGGTGATGCTGCGCAACATCAACAACAGCAGCTTCCTGCTCAACTTCATTGCCTCTAACCTCGGTGCCAAATTGCACATCAAGCAACAGATTCTCGAAATTGACGACCTAGGTGAAAAAGCGGACATCATCCTCCGCCAGATGAACGGAGAGTTGCAATTGCTGGAGTTGAAAGACCAGATCGAAAATAAAGTGCGCGGCGACATCGAAAAGCAACAACGCGACTACTTCCTCAACCAGCAACTGAAAACCATCCAGGAAGAGCTGGGCCAGACGCCTCAGGAAGAAGAGGTAGACGAAATGAGCCAAAAGGCCAAAAAGAAGAAGTGGGCGAAAGAGGCGGAAGAGACTTTTTACAAAGAAATGGCGCGCCTGCGCCGCATGAATCCCCAGGCAGCCGAATATTCGGTGCAGATGAACTACTTAGAATTGTTGCTCGATTTGCCCTGGAATGAGTTCACCAAGGATAATTTCAACCTAAAAAAAGTGAAAGCAGTCCTCGATAAAGACCATTTTGGGTTGGAAAAAGTAAAAGAACGCATCCTCGAACACCTCGCAGTGCTGAAGCTTAAAGGGGATATGAAAGCGCCTATTCTTTGCCTTGTAGGCCCTCCCGGAGTTGGCAAAACTTCTCTGGGCAAATCGGTTTCCCGGGCGCTAAAGCGCAAATTTGTGCGCATGTCGCTGGGGGGCTTACACGATGAATCGGAAATTCGGGGCCACCGCAAGACCTATATCGGTGCCATGCCGGGTCGCATCATTCAGTCGCTGAAAAAAGCCAAGTCGGGCAACCCGGTTTTTATCCTTGACGAAATTGACAAAGTGGGTAAGGACTTCCGTGGCGACCCTTCTTCGGCCTTGCTGGAAGTGCTGGATCCTGAGCAAAATTCGACTTTCCACGACAACTACCTCGAAGTAGAATACGACCTGTCAAAAGTGCTGTTCATTGCCACCGCCAATTCACTGAGCACCATCCAGCCCGCTTTGCTGGATCGGATGGAAATCATCGAAATCAGCGGCTACTCCGTTGAAGAGAAGATCGAAATCGCCAAACGCCACCTGATTCCGGAACAATTATTAGAGCACGGCCTGAAAGCAACCGACATCAAATTCAAATCGGAAGTGATCGGGCACATCATCCAGCACTATACCCGCGAGTCGGGCGTGCGCTCCCTGAGCCGGATGATTGCTGGCGTCATGCGCCATATTGCCAAAAAAGTGGCCATGGAAGAATCCTACAACATTGCTGTGAAAGTGGAAGAGTTGAATGAGATTTTGGGGCCAACCCATTTTTCGCACGACATGTACCAGGAGGTGCATTCGCCGGGTGTAGCCGTTGGTTTGGCCTGGACTTCCGTTGGCGGCGAAATCCTCTTCATCGAATCGAGCCTGAGCAAAGGCAAAGGAAAACTAACCCTGACGGGCAACCTCGGCGATGTGATGAAAGAATCAGCTTCGACAGCGCTCAGTTTCATCAAAGCGCATAGCGAATCCATCGGAATCGTGCCGGAAGCCTTTGAAGAATTCGACGTCCACGTCCACGTGCCGGAAGGTGCCATCCCGAAAGACGGCCCTTCTGCGGGCATTACCATGCTTTCAGCGCTCAGCTCCCTGTTCACACGCCGCCCGATCAAACCCTATTTAGCAATGACCGGCGAAATCACGCTGCGCGGCAGGGTGCTGCCGGTGGGCGGCATTAAGGAAAAAATGCTGGCTGCCAAAAGGGCAGGCATGAAGGAAATCATCCTGTGCAAAGACAATAAAAAGCACGTAGAGGAAATCCCGAAAGCCTATATTGAGGGGATGACTTTTCATTATGTGGAGCGGATGGAAGAGGTGCTGGAGAAGGCGCTGCTGCCGAAGAAGGGTTGAATGGATCACACACTAAGTGATGGATGTCTATCACAACAAGAGAAATAACTTTTGTTTTTTTTGCTGTTAACTACTTGGTTAACCCCCCCAAATGTGTTATCTTTGTGCCGAACCGTTTTTGATGCATCAAAAGCGCCAATTATGAAGTTTTTTAATTTTTTTAACAACTAAACAGCCATAAAATGTACAAAATTTATTTGTTAACCAAATTTTGTTTTTTTTATGGAAGCATTGAGACAGATTGGTTTTTATAAAGACCACTTCTTAGACTTTTATGATAGATTAGATAAAAAAGCTCGGGATAAAATTAAATTTGTATTAGAAATACTTAGAACACAATGGGTTGTGCCGCTAAACCATGTTAAACACATTACAAACAGTGATGGCATATATGAAATAATAGCTCCTTCTATAGGTAATGATTACAGGACACTATTTTTCTTTAAGGAAGGAGACTTGATTAGTGGGGGAAATGAAATTGTTCTTTTAAATGGGTTTATGAAAAAAAGTAAAAAGGACTATCTGCCGGCAGCAAAAAAAGCAGAATTACTTAAGATTCAATATTTTAATGAACATAAAGATAACTGAAGTAAATTCCACAACAACAAGAGCTAAATCATTAACTATTTCCTTGCTTATGAATTCCTTAACGACTAAAAATATTAAGACATTTGAAGACCTGCTTCGCCATGAATATGGCGAAGCGGGTACTCCAAAACGCCAAGAATTTGAAAACAAAGCTATGGCGTTCTACCTATGCGAAATGCTAAAAGAAGAGCGCCACAAAGCCAATCTTTCTCAGTCCGAACTGGCACAAAGGGCTGACGTGAAAAAAGAATTCATCTCCCGCGTTGAAAACGGCAAAGTAGATGTTCAGCTTTCCACCTTTCTAAAGTTGCTCAATAGCTTGAATCTGGGCATACAGGTCGTTCCCAAACCGGGCTGATCCTGTCTCTTGCTTAGAAGGCCGAGTTCACGGTCATTTTAACTCCACTAAATGCTGGCTCCAATCTGCAAATCCCCCCTGTACAAACGACCCCCTCCACTTGCTTCACATAGCTGAGGGAAAAGCGGTTCGTTTTGTAGGTATAAAACACGTCTATCCGGGGATAGTGCAGCTTCTTTTTGACGCCGTCGTCGCCAATTGGTGAATTTTTACCCGGCTGGATATTGAACATATCCGCTGCCGTGAACGACCAGTGCGGCGCTAAGGTGAACTCCACCAAGCCGAACAGCCAGTCGCCGTAATCCTGTTTGAAACCGGCTTTTTTATCGTCGCCGATGAGCATGTACTGCGCCTCGAAGCGGATGGCTTTTTTGCGGTCGAATTTGTACAGAAAATCGGCAAACGGGGTGAAGGTTTGCACAATGGGAACCTCGGGCTTGAACTCGAAGCGTTCCTGGTTGTAGCGTTGCATTTGGATGCCACCCAGCAAAATCCACTTTTGTTTACTTTTATAGGAAACTTCCACATACAATTCCCGGTAAAGCTCCGTGTCTTCAAGATCGTTGATAAATGAATAATGGACGTTGAATTTCAGGTTTTTGTTGAGCGAATAGCGCATGTCGGCTTGCAAGGCCAATTCGCCTAATTCCTGGGTGGCTGCGTTGTAGCGGGCATTGAGCCGGTAGGTATTCACCCGCGCCATCGGAGGCAGGAAGTTCACCAACCCCCGGTTGAGTTGTTCCTGCGGGCGTGTTCGGAAACTGAAATTTTCGGTGCGCTTGCCTTCCAACGTCACGCCGAAGCCCGATGCCGCGTAACTCAGACTCGTGTAAAACACGGTACCTGGTTTGCTGATGAATTTATCCCCAACAATCGTTACCGAATCGCGCTTGATTTCCCCGAAAGGGTCATTGAGCGCCTCTTCCGTTTTGTAAGCAGCTTCGGCATACCACGAAAAAGCGCCCGCAGTAAGCGTGTTGTAGGCAGAAAAAGCATAGACGTTGTACCGGGGCGTAAAGGTATCGGTGAGGGGGTAGGTATTCAGCGTTGCGACGAGGGAATTGATGGAGGGGTCGTCCAGCGTGCGGTTAACGACGCCGACGCCAGGTGCCAGGGTCAGGCGTTTAGAGGTGTCGCCCAATTCCAGAAATCCTTCTGCACTAAAGCCCTTGATGATCGAATTGTAGCTGCTGAATTGTTGCTTTTGCCTGCCGGTGAACGCTTTGATTTGCCAGTTGGGAGCGATGTCGTACGTCAGGCGCAACCCGGTGAGCGCGTTGTCTATCAGCAGGGGGCGTTCTTCAAAGGCTCGGAAAATGATGCCGCTTCCGATCTGGTCGTAAATGAATCCTGCCCAGATGCCGAGCTTATTGATTTTTTTGCGAATGTACCAGTTGCCAATGCCCTGATCGGTGTAAGACCCCGTTGGGTTGAGCAGGTTGGAGTTGTTGAACAAATCGAAACGAAGGCCAAAGTCGAAGCCCCAATTGCTGTAATTGAGGTTGAGCCAGGCGTCGGCGCCGGAAAGTTGCCGGTCGTATTGGGGGGTATTGGCTGCGCCAATCAGCGAATCGCGCAGAAAAAAGTTTCCGTTTGCTTCAAGGCTGCCGCTGATCCGTCCGCCGGAAGGTGGTTCTTCCTGAGCTGCGAGGCTTACTACAAAACATAAAACTAAGGCCGAGACAATCGTATTTTTCATTGTTGTGACTTGTTTATCGTTGTCGCTGAGTTTTGCAAATCGCACAAACTTGAGCAATTTGCCGACAGATGCAAAGCTATTCCGCTTTTTCATGTTCCGGGCATGTCGCTTTTGCTATTTTTGTCCCGTAACTTTCATTATGCATCTACGTCGGAAGGCGGACAGGTGTTTCCAGAATGCCGGCGCAATTTTCCTGCGATTTTGGAGTTTCTAAAAGTCAAAAGTAAATTTAGTCACTCACCAACAAAGTTTCAACAAGATGAAGCAGTTTCGATTCTTCGCTTTTTTCGCTTTCGCGATCGCTTTTTCCACCACACAGGCGCAAACCGCCCTGCCTTCCGTAGAATTGAAAACATTAGACGGGAAAACGGTGAACTTAAAAGACTACGTCTCAACAGGTAAAATTACCGTCATCAGCTTTTGGGCGACCTGGTGTGCGCCCTGCAAAAAAGAGCTGACCGCCATCGCCGACCTCTACCCGGAATGGCAGGAAAAATACAACGCCCAACTGCTTGCAGTGACCATTGACACGCAACGCGCCCTGGCTCAGGTGAGACCATTGGTTGAAACGGAAGGTTGGGAATACATCATCCTTTCAGACGCCAACAACCAGCTAAAAAATGCGCTAAACTTTCAGGCCATTCCGCAAACCTACCTCGTAGATCAACAGGGCAATATCGTGTATTCCCATTCGAGCTACGTCCCCGGTGATGAGTTTGAACTGGAGGCAAAGATTAAGGCGCTGGCCGGTAAAGAATAAATAGCACAAACGATCAACGCTTGTCAATTTGTAAAACCATACCCACCGCATTTTTGCCTTTTGTGTCGGCCTTGAAGGCAATGGTTTCGCCAACCTGAAAAGCGACGCTGCTCACGCGCTGATCGGCAAGGGCTTCTTTTAGTTTTTCGACATAACTGCCCTTGCGGCTGGCATTGATGCGTTGGTTAAACTGTTTTGCATCGAGCTGGGTTTTAGAAATGACGATGGCCATAAAATCGGAATTGCCGAGGTCATCGGCCTTCAGCGATTCGTCTTTCGGAAACAGCCGTGTGCCAGTTATGCCACAATAGGGCGAGTGTTTCTCCGTGTATGGGAAAAGCACATAGCTGGAACCATCCGTTTCCTGGCCAAAAACATAGGTATAACATTCGATGCTGTTGGCCAGCAGGATTTTGAATTTATCGCCTTTTCGGATGGGGTTCACCGTTTTGAACAACAGGTCGCCCGCCTGCCGCAACACAAGTTTTTTTTGAGAAGCCATATCGAGCAACCCAAATTCCACTGCTAATTTGTTCTGGTCTGCCGCCTGCTGCGTGGCGCTGCCCATTGGATACAACCCATAAGCCTCCTTCGTGAAGTGTACAAAATCTTTATAGCGCACCCAAGCCATGCCGCGGTCACCCCAGTCTTCTCCCCAACTGTTCATGAGTTGCAAGGCTCCGCCGTCCAAATTATCGTCGTAGCCGATGATGCACATCGCGTGGCCGCTAAAACCGCGCATGGAGTAATCGCCCTGGGTTGGATACCATACTTTTTGTCCCACCATCCGGCTCATGAACGAACCGCCTACCATCATGCCAATGACGACCGGCGCGCCCTGGGCTAAGTTTTGCCGAATCCCCTGGATATCGGGGCCGTAAGCTTCTCCGCCTTCCGACAATCGGTTAAAGCCTTTGATTTTATACTGCTGCGCATCGCGGCGTTGGCTGCCGTTTGGAGACGCTGAACAGGATTGGTCGTCGTACCTGAACTGGTTAAACGGCAAAGCGCCTTCCTGTTGCATGGTTTTCATTGCGTCAAGCATGTAAGCGCCCTGGCAACCATCCAATGCAATCTGGTTGTAGAGGTAGGCCGGACTAAACGCCACGCTGTTCGGGTTTTGTCCGGTTGCTTTAGCATGCAGGATTGTGCGGGCGCTGTACGCGCTTGCCCATCCTACGCAGGAACCCTGTTGTCCCTGATGGCGGCGGGTAGGCGCATATTGCTCAAGTGATACCCGCGCCGGTAGCTGATTAAAGCTGCCATAAGCCAGGGGCTCAAAAACTTCCGCTTTATCGTAGCGTTCTTCGCTCAAAGCCGCGCCCAACGAAAAGTCGCCACCTTCGGTTACCCCGCCTGACAGCATTTCCTGGCCACCGAAGAAAAAGTACCACGCGCCGCCAACGAGGAGAATGGGGATAAGTAGTTTGGGGCGTTTGAAAACAAAAAGCAACACAAGGGGCAGGAATTTCAGCAGCGCCCCTGCGCCACCACCGCCGCCTGTATTGTTGTTCTGTGGTCGTTGTCCTCCGCTTTGCGGCTCATCAGGCTCTAATCGGATTGGCATAGTATTGTTTGTTTGGTTGAAAAAATGCGACAGCCTTCAAATTTACGACTGATTCATCATTTGTAGGTCACTGGTGTGAAAGGATAGCCCGAAAAATATGCGAAACCTAAAAACACTGGAAAGAAGGAGCAGCAGGATGGCATAAGTCCCTTTCATCGAATGCTGAGTTGCGGCAGTGCATTTTCAGGTTCTAAGGAAGGGTACAGATACCAGTACAGATCAAAAAAGCGGGGCGCCGATTCCGAAATAAAATTGCTAACCGAATTGCTCAAGACAACAATGCCAATCTGATCTTCAGGTGAAAACGCAACTTCGCCGCGGTAGCCGTTAACGAAGCCGCCGTGGTAAATCAGGCGCTGGGTATCTGAGCGTTCCATGACCCGCCAGCCAAGCGCGTACCAGGCGCGTTCCAAAGGCCTCCACTGGTATAGAGTAGACTCCCGCAAAGGCATGGTTACCTGCGGGGTGAAAATTTCGTGCAACGTAGCCGGTTTGATGACCTCCTGGCGATGCCCCAACAGCAAGCGCAACCATTGTGCCATATCGTAAATGCTGGCATTTACCCCGGCAGCAGGAGAGGCGGAGTAATAGCGGGGAGAAATATCCATCGGGTAATACCCGTTTTTGCTGACCCCGTGCGGCAGGGCAACATTGGACGAAGCCATAATTTCGTCATAACCCGCCGAAGCATCCTTCATGCCAGCCGGTTTGAACAGGCGTTCGACCAGCAATTCATTATAGGAACGCCCAGTGCTGTTGGCAATCACATCGCCGATCAGGCTATAAGCAACATTTTGATAATCGTGGTGTTTGCCGACCTTGTAGGGCAGTTTTACATCTTTCAATTTGTGAACAATCTGCTCGTAATCTAATCCGTCGTTGAGCAAATTGGAATAGGCATGGCGGGGCAAACCCGTGGTGTGGCTCAGAATATGGCGCAAGTTCAGCATCTCAGTGCTTTTTTTATCGCGCAACCGAAAATCAGGCACATGGCGCACAACAGGGTCGTCCCATTCGAGTACGCCGTCTTGCACCATCAGTCCGGTCAAAACCGGTGCAAACCCTTTGGACAGGGAGGCCAATCGAAAAACAGTATGTACATCTATCGAATCTCTCGTGCCGGTTTGCTTCAGCCCAAATCCCCGCAAATAAGCGATTTTGCCGTCTTTGACGATGGCTACTGCTGCGCCGGGCACGTTTTCTTTGACCAGCGCTTCTTCTACATAAGCTTCATATTCTTCTACAATCCGCCGGAAAGCGGTATCGGTTATTTCTGATACGTCCAGTTCCTCCTCGCGGTTGGTTTGCTGAAGCGGCGTACTGGGCGCGGCATTTGCTCCACGCCGCGCAAACAGGGCGGTCAGGATAAGGCCAAGTACGACAAAAGAGAGCATGATAATTTTATTGTTCATGGCGTTTTTTGAAAAGCAACTGCAATAATAGGCATTAAAGCGTAATTTTACGCCTTCCGAAGAAAAGAAGGTTGACAGAAAAGTACGCGGAAATCAGGCTGAATTTAAAAGAAAATGGTATAAGCACTTTGGGGGAAAATCAAAATATTCGAGCAACAGGTTTGTCTTTCGATAAAGATTTTTTCTATCTTGAACTTGAAGATAGACGGCGTATTGGAGTGCCTTATAATTGGTTTTGGCGATTGGCAAAGGCAACACAGGAACAAAGAATGAACTGGCACTTCATCGAAAAAGGTTCAGGCATTCACTGACCCGATATTGACGAAGACATCTCCGTCGCAGGTACATTGAAAGGAAAAAAGAATAATATCCCACCCGTGGAAACAGGAGTTGCCGCCAGTTAACCTCAAAGTCACCTTGTATAGAGTAGTATAGAGTTTCTGTGTCGAACTATAATTCCAGCGCATAAAGGGGCTACCACCCCTAAAAACAGGCGCAAAATCAAGCCTTATTCGCCAACTGCCCACAAGCCGCATCAATGTCCTTCCCCCGGCTGCGTCGCACCGTAATCACAATGTCTTTTTTGCGCAGATAAGCTGCAAACCGGTCAATTTGGTCGGCGTCCGATTTTTCAAACGGCGCGTCGTCTATCGGGTTATATTCGATGACGTTGACCCGCACCGGAAACCGGGTGCATAGCGTGGCCAGCCTTGCCGCATCCTCTAAGCTATCGTTGAAACGCTGAAAAGCAATGTACTCGTAGCTGATGCGGTTGCGGGTTTTTTGATAAAAATAAGACAGGGAGTCCATGAGCGCCGAAAGGTTGTTCTGCTCGTTGATGGGCATAATTTCGTTGCGCTTTTCGTCGTCGGCAGCGTGCAGCGACAGGGCTAAGTTAAACCGCACGTCGTCGTCAGCCAATTGGCGGATCATTTTGGCGATGCCGGCCGTACTGACCGTAATTCGGCGCGGCGACATGCCCAATCCTTTCGGGGAAGTGAGGCGCGCCACACTGTCCAGCACATTGCGATAAGCCAGCAGGGGTTCGCCCATGCCCATGTATACCACATTCGAAATGGGTTGTTTGAAAACCTCCAGACATTGCCGGTTGACCAAAACGACCTGGTCAAAGATTTCGGCAGCATCGAGGTTCCGCACGCGCTTCATACGACCGGTGGCGCAAAATTTGCAGGTCAGACTGCACCCAACCTGGCAGGAAACACAGACCGTAAAGCGCCCGTCTTCCGGCACCGGAATCAGTACCGCCTCAATCAGGTGGCCGTCGTGCAGGCGAAACCGGGATTTTATGGTGCCATCCAGGCTGTGTTGCACTTTATCCACCGAAATAGGACGAATTTCAAAGCTTGCCGCCAATTGATCCCGCAGTGATTTGGGCAAACTCGTCATGGCTTCAAAGTCGTGAACGCCCTTTTGCCATAGCCATTCCTGCACCTGTCGGGCGCGAAAAGCGGGTTGCCCCATTTCTTTGAACAGGTCTTCCAAGGCTGCGTCAGACAACAGCCTGATGTCTTTTTTTAGGTCGGTGGCAATCAATGATGTGGATTTAATCTGATGGATGGTAATTTGACGGTGCAAATATACATCCAATTGGACATCTTTTTCGGATAGGTCACTAATTCGTGTCCGTCTATTTAGTCGAGTGTCTGTTCTTTAGGGTTCGAGAGTAAGGCGTGTTTCGCCCCAAAAACGGGAGTTTACTCGCGTAAATGACCGATTTTGGGGCGAAACACAACGCAGCTATCGGACTATAAAGACAGACACTAATTTGATTTCCAGAAATAAGGTGTAAACAACACCAATATCGTAAAAATTTCAAGGCGCCCCAATAGCATCAGGAAAGAAAGCACCCACTTGACCTCCGGCGAAAGCCAGACAAAATTATCCACCGGCCCGACTTTGCCAATGCCGGGGCCTACATTGCCCAGACAAGTAGCCACGGCGCCAATGGCGGTCAGGAAATCAACGCCCATGATAGACAGCACCAAAGAACCCAGCACAAACAAGATCATATACAACAACAGGAAAATAAAAATATGGATAAGAACCTTGCCCGCCACCACCTCGCCATTCAGCTTCAGCGGCACAATGGCTCTGGGGTGGATAAGGCGTTTGAATTCCAGAAAAGAATTGCGAAAAAAAACAAAATGCCGGATGATTTTGATGCCGCCCGCAGTTGAGCCGGCGCAGGCTCCGATAAACAAAAGCACAAAAAACAGCATAGTAAGCCCCGACGACCAACTGGTGTAATCCGCAGAAATGAAGCCAGTTGTCGTGATGACGGATACTAATTGAAAAAGGCTGTCGCGAAAAGATTTTTCCAAAGGCTGGTCGGTGGCCTGGTGTACGCCAAGGGTAATGACGACAGCAAGTACGAGTACCAAAACCAAATAAGCCCGGAATTCATCGCTGCTCCATACTTTTTTGAATTTTCCTTTTAGTCCGTAATAAATAATCGTATAGTTGATCCCTGCAATGAACATGAACAGGATGAGGGTATACTGAATGATTGGCGAGGTAAAGTGAGCCACACTGGCATTTTTGGTGGAAAATCCCCCTGTAGCCATGGTAGCCATGGCGTGGTTGATGGCGTCAAAAAACGTCATGCCTTCCGCCCAAAGCAAAAGGGTCAGTAATCCGGTCAGGGCCACATAGATCAGCCAAAGGCGCTTGGCCGTTTCCCGGATGCGGGGATGCACCTTGTCGGCAGTTGGACCGGGTGCCTCTGCAACAAAAAGTTCGACGCCGCCAATGCCCAGTAACGGGAAAAGCGCCACCGTCAGTACAATGATGCCCATGCCGCCAATCCAATGGGTGAGACTGCGCCAAAGCAAAATCCCTTTGGGCGTTCCTTCAATATCAGCAATAACCGTAGCGCCTGTGGTGGTCAACCCCGAAGCCGTTTCAAAGAACGCATCCGCAATATCCGGCAACACGCCGCTGAAAATAAAGGGCAGCATCCCGAAAAGCGTCATGGCCAACCAGCCCAGCGCCACAATAAGGTAGCCCTCGCGTTTGTTGACGCCTTTCCCATTCACCGATTTGAAAAAAAACAGCAGCGACGCTCCGAAAACTATGCAAATGAGTGCAGAAAGTGCAATCGGGCCTTCATCTCCGCCGTGATAGTAGTAGCAGGCGGGCAAACAGGCCAACATCAGTCCGCCAAGTAGCAGCAGGGTGACACCAATGACACGGGCTATAGGATGAAAACTGATCAACTTTCCTGAGCTTAGGTGATTTATCGAAAGAGGTTTTCTACTTTGGCAATGGCCTCCGGTAATGCGAATACAATGACTTTGTCATCCACCTGAAACCGGAAATTGCCGTCGGGGATCAAGCTTTCCTTCCCCCGGATAACACCTCCAACCAGCGCCGACTTGGGAAAATGCAGATCTTTGAGCGCTTTCCGGGTGAGCTGATTTTCTTTATGAACGACAAACTCGATTACCTCGGCATCCACTCCATTAATGCTGGTGACTGCCGCAACCTGACCCTTGCGGACGTAGCGGAAAATGTTGTTGGCTGCAATCAGCTTTTTATTGATGAGCGTATCTACCCCGATGTTTTGGGAAATGTGGGTATATTCTTTATTCTCAACCTGGGCAATCGTTTTGTAGACGCCGTGATTTTTCGCCGTAAGGCTGGCAATGATGTTGGCTTCAGAATTGTTGGTCAGGGCAATGACTGCGTCCATATTGTCTAATCCTTCTTCAACCAGCAGGTCAAAATTACTGGGCTCGCCGTTGATGACCAGGGTATGGTTCAAGATTTCGCTTAGGTATTTGCAATGATCCTTGTCGCGTTCGACCAGTGTGACATTGAAGTTGTTTTCCAGCAACTTGGCCGTTGCAACGGCAAGGTCGGTTCCGCCAAGGATCATGATGTTTTTAACTTTCACCTTCTTTTTACCCACCATATTTACCAGCGTATCAATGTCTTCCTTGTCGGTAATGAAGTAGATGTGGTCATTTCGGAGCAATATGGTTTCTCCGTTGGGAATAATGGTTTGATGCCCCCGGAGAATCGCAATCGGACGCACAGTTGCCTCGGGATCAATCCGATGCAACTCGCTTAGTTTCACATTGATCAATAGCGATGTTTCTCCCAGCGTAAGCCCAATAAGACTAATCCTGCCTTCCTCAAACTCGTAAATATCCGTAAAGGAACACTGCCCGATCAACCGCTGGATTTCTTCAGCCGCCAGTTGGCTTGGCGCAATCAGGGCATCCACGCCTAACTCTTCAAACATTTTCCGTTGCTCGTCCTCCAGATAATCCATCGTTTTCACCCGGGCAATGGTTTGCCGGGCACCCATCTTTTTGGCTAAAATAGCCGTGAGCAGGTTGGTTTTTTCAGAAGTTGTCACAGCCAATACCAGCTCAGCACGCGATACCTGCGCCTGTTCTAGTATCTCTATGGAAGAAGCGTCGCCCCGAAGGGTCATTACATCGAGGTGGGTTGCCGCATAATCCAGCACATCCTGGTTGGAATCTATCAGCACGATGTCGCGTTGTTCAAAGGCAAGTAACTCGGCGAGGTGAAAGCCGACGTCTCCCGCGCCAGCAATAACTATTTTCATTTTTTATGTAGCTTGTACGGCACACGATGAAAAGCTTGTGCGCTATTCCGGTGCAAATATAGCTGTCTCTCAGTTGGTTTTGTAAAAAAAAATGGCAATTCCGCGTTCGTTACTCCGCCAATTCAATGATTATTGCAGAATTGCCCGATGCAAGGCTTCCAGGTTTTTCCTGTTTTCGGGCAACCACATGGCATTCAGCACATCGTCTTTTTCCAATTTGGTGATGTGAAAGGAAATCGCCGCCTTCAGTTTTTTGCGGTCACGGGGGCGGTAGACAAAACGGATCACCTCCATCCGGTCTTTTCCAAGCAAATTGTACATCAACCCCAAGCTGTTGTCGTATTGAAACTCCTGTAGGGTAAACACCTTACCGGCAATGCCCACGGGGTTAAACAGGCTTTCGATGACCCCGATATTGTTGCTTGCGGAAATCTCTTTCGTGCGCTCAGACGTATTGATTTGCACCAAAACCACGCCGGAAGTATTTTTTTCAATCCAGTCGCGGAAAACCTGCACAAAACGAATGGCAGAAAACAGGCCGTAATTGTCCAAAGCGCCGGCATCCATGACCTCTATGCTTGGAATGCTGGGCAAATGCACATTGGGCAAAATGTAGGGATAGGTGGCATTCATGCGCAAAGCGGTCAGGAAGCGCAGGCTGTCAGCACTTTGGGCACCAAACATCCAACCGTAATCCACTGCGTCCACTTCCAGCGTTTGACGATGCGCTGCGCTAACCGGAGGAATCATCATAAAAGAGGCACCGTGCGGAGACACCACCAGCCGCCTGCCATCATTTACAATGGTTGGCGTGAGGTACAACATGGGGATCAGTGCGCGGCGCTCGGGATCGCGGTAGTCCGACAGGCTTTTGTCGAGCAGGCCATGCGTATTTTCGTTCAACTGCCGTTCAAAAATATACCCCCGGTCTTTGTTGTAGGTATGGCCGCTTTGCTGAAATCTCGCCCAGGGCAGAAAAATATCATTTGTGACAATCGTGAACGCGATTGAATTGAGTAAATCTTTGGAAATCTGGTCAATATGGCTATGATCGTAAACATTCAGCGCTTTCCCGTTTTGCTTTTGCAAATACAGTTCGCGCAAATACGACGCGCCGATCATACCCCCGGAAGCCCCCGTGATGAGGACGGAGTGAGGCATTAATTGCCCGTCCATCAAGCTGTCTGCGGTTTGAATTACCTTCATGGTCCAGATGGCCGAACGCAAACCTCCGCCACTGACGCAAAACAGAACCATCTTGGGTTTTCCCGGCCGCTCTCGTTGAGCGCTGACTTTTGATAACCAGGTATTTAAGATGTCTGTAGTGTTTTTTTTATCGAGTTCAATCTGCCCCGACTCGCAGACCTCCTGCATGCGGGCAAGGGAATATTCGGCAGGCTCACAGCCATAGTCCATGCCGTAAGCTTTGTTGCGCTGGTGTAGCTCGTCGAAGCTGGTGACATAATTTGCTACAAAAAGAAGGCCCAAAAATACGGTGAACCACCAATGGCTGAACCAGTAAATAATGGCGCCAATGATGGCTGTAAAAATGCTGAGTAGGATAAAAATACTGGCAGCAGCGGGAATCCGGAAGGCAGCAGCGTCAATCAGATAACCCAGCGCGAGCAACAAGCCCATCGTCAGCAACTGGAGCAGCAACACGTTGAGGTGGTTTTGCCGGAAGATATTGAGCAACAAGCGCACATCATAGTGAGCCACACTCCGCACCAACTTTGGCCGGAAGGACTCATTCAGATACGTCATCACTTTCCATCGGTTTTCATCCTGTTTGATGTAATCCATATCCACATCCCGGCGCCCCGGCACAAAAAGCCGCTCTGTTTCCTGCGGGGTCGTCGGTTCTATTTCGTAGTAGGAAATGTCCTTGTTGGTGAGATGAAAATACGCGCTGTAAAATATCAGGATGGCCAATCCGCCCGAACAAAGACCCAGCCAGCGCAGGAATGCCCCCCAAATGGGGACTGATTCATAAACCAATTGAAAATGAAAGATATACCCGCTGTACAAAATGAAAAAAACCAGAGGGAGCAAACTGTTGTTTATACAAAACTTGGTGAATGGCCGCGACAGGGAAGCCAAGAAGGGAAAATGATGGGAATTGAGTAGGTAGGTGGTCAGGTTCCAGCTCATCACGAAGCCCCCATAGGCCAATCCCACTAAAAAAAAGCTAAAAAAATCAATCGAACCCTGGTATTCAGGATCCAGAAAAAGGTAGGGAATGCCCAGCTTATTGCCGATTTTGCCGGTAATGAGCAACGCGACCAAGAGCCACATGCCAATGAGTAGCACATTGCTGCGCACATGCGACAGCAACAATTGCAACGGAAATGAATAAAAGAGTTGTTCGAAGTACTGCTTCATCTCTTTCAGGATTTAGAGCTTGTTTGGGAATTCAAAACAAGCACTTATTTCTGCGTAAAATAATAAATTTGCGCTTTCTTATTAAAAAACGCAATCCTTCATGAATATTGCTGTAGTTGGAACCGGATATGTCGGGCTGGTAACTGGCGCTTGTTTTGCCGAAACCGGCAACCACGTCGTTTGTGTGGACATTGATGAGCAAAAGGTAGCCCGGATGCGCCGTGGAGAAGTCCCGATTTTCGAGCCTGGCTTAGAACTAATTTTTGAGCGAAATACAAAACAAGGGCGTCTTTCTTTCACCACCAACCTCGCTGAGGCTATCGCCCCCGCCCAAATCATCATTTTAGCGTTGCCAACCCCGCCCGGGGAAGACGGTTCCGCCGACCTTTCTTACATTACCGGGGTGGCTGCCCAATTGTCGCACCTGCTGAAGACCGATTACAAAGTTATTGTTGACAAAAGCACCGTACCGGTCGGGACCTCCGAAATCGTACACGCCATTATTGCCCAGCATGCTGATGAAGCCCTTTTTGACGTCGTTTCCAATCCCGAATTTCTGCGGGAAGGGGTGGCGGTTGAAGATTTCCTGAAGCCGGATCGGGTGGTGATTGGCACGCAATCAGAACGAGCCAAAAAAATTATGCGCCTGCTTTACGAACCGTTTGTGCGCCAGGGAAATCCCATTATTTTTATGGACGAGCGCTCGGCAGAATTGACGAAATACGCAGCGAATGCCTATCTGGCTACGCGCATCTCCTTCATGAACGAAATTGCCAACCTTTGCGAACGCATTGGTGCCAATGTGGACATGGTACGGGTCGGTATCGGCAGCGATACCCGCATTGGCAAACGCTTCCTGTTCCCGGGGGTGGGTTATGGCGGCAGTTGTTTCCCAAAAGACGTTCGGGCGTTGGCCAAAACAGCCAGCGATCACGCCTACGATTTTCACATCCTAAAGTCCGTGATGCGGGTCAATGAATACCAGCGGCACATACTGACCCGGAAAATAAAAACGTTTTTCAACGACGACCTGGATGGAAAAACGATCGCTATCTGGGGGCTTTCTTTCAAACCCAATACCGACGATACCCGGGAAGCGCCCGCGCTCTACCTCATTGATGAATTGCTGGAAGCAGGGGCGGTCGTGAACGTATACGACCCCGAAGCGATGGGGAATGTTAAGGCCATTTATGGCGACCGGCTGCAGTTCGCTTCAGATCAGTACGAAGCGCTCGGTGGTGCCGATGCCTTAGCAATTGTGACGGAATGGAGCGTTTTCCGGACGCCCAATTTTCAGATGATGGCAGATTTGCTGAACGACAAGGTCATTTTCGACGGTCGAAATCTCTACGATTTAAACCAAATGGAAGAGCATGGTTTTTATTACGACAGCATTGGACGAAGCACCATTCTAAAGCCATAATATAAAATAAAAAATATGCGAAACCTGTTTTTTCTGTTGCTCCTGATGGGCGCGGTCACTGGTTGCGGCTCCTCCGGAACACCATCCGATAAAGGACTCCAAAGTGGAGAAGACGACGCTAATCTGGAAGTCATCGAGGCAACGACCGAAGACGGTTACTTAGAGAGGTTTTCGCGCCGAAAGGCGGATTACGCACGCGAAGGCGCTTATTACAAACTCAATCCTGACGGGCAATTAATCGAATTGGCGCATTATGAAAACGACACCCTTCACGGCCAGCGCATTCTTTTTTTTGCAACGGGCGACACCCTACAGATTGAACACTACCAAAGAGGTTTTTTTGAAGGAAATTACCAGGCCTTCTACCCTGGGGGAAAACTCGAACTGGAAGGCGTCTATGTAGCCAACACGATGGATGGCCTGTGGAAAGGCTATTACGAAAACGGGCAGTTGAAAGAAACGGTTACTTTCAGGGAAAATGAAGAAAACGGCCCCTTCGTCGAATACCACCCCAATGGCCAGCTCAAAGCCGAAGGCTATTACAAAAACGGCGATAAAGAAGAAGGCCTGCTCAAACTCTACAACGAAAACGGAAAACTTGTGAAGACGATGAATTGTAATTCAGGCATTTGCCGCACCATTTGGAAAGACAAAGCGGGCTAACAACTGCTTTGTCTTTCTTTAATGCGCTCAAATTCCACTTCATAACGGCTATCGTTTGTCTCCATCACGCGGTCCCAGAAATTAAAATACAACCCGTAATTGCAGTTGGCCCGCTGGTGGTGCATGTTGTGGTGCGTTGACGTGTTCATCCATTTCCAAACCGGATGGCGCACAAAACCTTTTGGAAACAGCTCGTATCCAAGGTGGCCGGTTACATTAAAAAACAAAGACCACACGGCGAACAGCAACAAAGCAAGCGGATGAAACGGCACACACAAAATGGCAATGGGAATGATGCCGAATTCCAGCACGGCTTCTAAAGGCTGAAAAGACAGCGATGCCCAGGGCGTCGGATTCCGCGAATTGTGATGCACCCGGTGTGTCAGCATGAAAACTTTCGGATGATGCATCACCCGGTGCATCCAGTAAAAATAGGTGTCGTGCAGGACGACCATAAAAACAAAGGAAAAAGCAAAATAACCCCAACCGTAAGCGCTGACATCGGTATAAATCCGGGTAACCCCGGCTTCCCGGGCGCAATAAATGCAAATTCCCATGAGGGCAAAAATCAATGCCGTAGATGCGGAATGCAACACTTCACTCCAGATGTGCTTTGGATCGGGAAACCGCTGCTGAATCTTGTATTTCAGCCAGCTGCGCCGCTTAACAACATAAAAAATAAGGAAAGCTGCGCCGGCCATAAACGCATAACGCAAAAAAACAGTAGCCGCGCCGAGTAACCCGCCAAGGGGAATGCCGAATTTTTCAATGAAGAAGTACATGGGTTTTGAGTTTTAGCCCCCTAATCCCAAAGGGGGATTAAGAAGGTTAAAGGATAAAGTGAAAAGGATAAAGGGGTTATTGGTTATCAGTTATTTGTTCTAATAACCAATAACCAATAACCAGCTTCAGACGCTTAGGAACATCGCAATAATAAGTTCGCGTTTTCGGCGTGGGGATTTTTCCAGCGGACAAGGCGCAAGAAGGGAGCGTAGCCAAAGCTACGTGACCGACGAAGGCAATTGCGCCGACTGAAAGCAATTGCGGGAAGTCCGGTGGGAAACGCAAGTTCGGCGTAGCCAAAAGCCACCGCCCAAATCGGGAAGTTATTATTTCGGCGTTCCTTAATACAAATCAATCGTATGCGAATGGCCATTGACCATGATCGTCACGCTGCCGTTGCCGTTGAAGACCAGGTCGCCTTCGTAGCTGAAGCTTCGTCCAGCTGTGCCGTTGCCGGTGAGGGTAAAGCTGGCAATCCCGCTCACAATCCGCCGCGTGCCTTTGTCTAAGTTCAGGTCATCGAGTCCAAACAGAAGACTGGAAGTAAAAGCATTTTGGTTGCGAACCTTCGATGTTTGACTCCCCTGCCTGGAATACGTTCCATTGATAACATAGTTAGCGCCGGTAACAATGTTTTCGACCAGCCAGTCGCCGACCGCGCTGTCGTCGGAAAGCATGCGCGCCGTTTCATAGTTCCCTTCTGCCGTGCGGTCGAAGTCAAGAGATTGCGGAATCGAGGCATTGTTGCAATTCAGCGTCCAGACGAAGGTAGCATTGTAAGACGCGGTGACTAAAGGATTGGAGTAGTTGTAGCTTACCGTTGAATCCTTCGTTTCGCCGCAAGGCCCGCCGCCCAACCCGTCTTTCACCATGTATTGTTCTGCGATGTAAACGGCGTCTTCTGATTGCGCGGCAAGGCCGTCCGTATCGGCGAGCAAGGCGCCTTCCACAACAGCAACAATTTCGTCTTCATTAAGTACATCTTGCAGTTCTTCCGTTTCTTTGTTGCAGGAGGCCACGAACAGGCTTGCCATCAGGAGCAAAAACAGGCCGAACAGGTTTTGAGTGTTTTTTTGAAATGCGAGTTTCATGATGTCTGAATAATTTTGAAGGTTAGAAAAAATGTTTTGTTCGATTGATGCCACAAAGAAGGGGTTGACGGGAGCTGCCCACAAAATTTATTCAACCACCGGTGCTAAAGGTTCAATGATCCGCAAAACCGGCCTCACCAACCCGGTGATTGATGGTTTTCTGCAATTGGTTGAATGTTTTGGAACAGTTGAGCAGAGGCCAGTAGATTTGCTGTGTTATTTAGAAGTCCGTCCATTTAGTCTGGTGTCTGAGATTTAGAGTTCGAGAGCAAGGCATGCGAAGGCTCCAAAAACTGGAGTTTACTCGCGTAATTGACCGTTTTTGGGGTTGAGCATAACGCAGCTATCGAACTATAAAGACAGACACTATTTAACGAAAACGCACCATGAAAACTCAGGAAAAAGTCATTAATCGGAGGCTGCAAACCGGATTGCACATTGCCTTGTGGCTGTTGGCGTTTGCAATCCATATCGGGTTCTTCAGCCGCTTTTTTTCACCGGGCGTCACCCTTTTGCGCGGCTTAGGCAATATCCTGCCATTAGTCTTTATCTTTTACCTGAACCTGTTTTTGGTCAATCGTTATTGGGAGCGTGGGCACTACTACCGCTATATGGGCACGGTGCTGCTGCTCGTCTTGGCTGTAACCGTATTCCGAACGCGCATCAACCTCCTTTTTCCCGATATGGAAGGCAACGCCCTCTTCCTGGGAAACGAAAAATTCAGCTGGCGCATAGCCGCACTTGTCACCAATATCGGGGCTTTGTTAGTCAGCGCCTTATACCAGATTCTACAAAACCGCAAACGAGAGGAACAACGCACGCTCGAAGTCATCAACCGCCAGAACGAGGCGCAATTACAGTTTCTGCGGGCGCAAATCAACCCCCATTTCCTGTTCAATACCCTGAATAATATTTACGCGCTGGCGGTTGCCAAATCCGATAAAACCGCCAATATGGTGTTGCGTTTGTCCAACCTGCTTCGATACGTCGTGTACGATGGCAAGGCAGAACAGGTGGCGCTTCCGCGCGAAATTGAACACATCCACCAGTACATCGAGTTGTTCCAGTTGCGTTCGGAAACGCCAGCCAATATCCTTTTTACTGTGGAGAGCCAAACCGAAGGCTATATGATGGAACCCATGATCCTGATCCCCCTCGTGGAAAACTGCATGAAACACTGTGATTTTGACACCAACGATCAGGCTTTTGTTCGCATCACGCTGAAAACACAACCCGGGAAGCTTTTTTTCCAAACCACCAATTCAAAAAGCGACAACGATTTGCAAAAAGACAAGGTGGGCGGGGTTGGCCTGGAAAATATCCGCAAACGCCTGTTGCTGAAATATCCGGAACGGTTCTCGTTTGAGATCAGTGATAAAAAAGATACTTTTGAAGTCCGGCTGGAAATTTAGCTTTAAAATAATGTTATGACAACCTTCAAAACCCTGTTAGTAGACGACGAATACCTTGCACTGAACCTGCTGGAAACCTTTATTCAGGAAATTCCGGAATTGGAGATCGTGGACAAAGTCAAATCCCCAGTCAAAGCGCTGGAAATTCTGACCCAAACCCGGATTGACCTGCTCTTTCTCGACATTCAAATGCCGACGCTCAGCGGCAATAATCTGCTGCGCACCCTGCCCCGTCCGCCGGTCACCATTTTCACAACGGCTTATGCCGACTTCGCCGTGGAAGCGTTCAACCTGAACGTTGCCGATTATTTATTGAAGCCCTTCTCTTTTGAGCGGTTCCTGCAGGCAGTGAATAAAGCCAAAGAACGCCTGCGCGAAAACCCGGTACCGCCGACCGTCGCCCCCCTCCCTTTGGCCGGCGTCGAAGAGAACCGGGATTTTTTTTCGGTAAAAGTGGATGGGAAAGTGGTGAAGGTGCACTACGAAGACATTCTTTTCATCGAAGGGCTTAAAGAATATGTGCGCATCGTTTGCCGCGATGCCCGCTACGTGACCTTAGAAAGTCTGAAAAACTTAGAGGAGCTGCTGCCGCAAAGCAATTTTGTGCGGGTTCACAAATCTTATATCGTGGCCAAAGACAAAGTGCAGGCGCTCGATGGCAACCTGTTGGAAATCCAGAAACATAAAATCCCCATCAGTCGCACTAAACGTGATGAAGTGGTGCAGGAAGTTTTTTATAAATGAGCATTTTCGGTCGTCGCCAATGCGGAACCGGGAGGACACGCCGTACAGTCAAGCTGGATTATTGACGGCAGGCTGAACCTGCAACTTTAGGGCGTGTACGGCCACAGACCGTGACGAGCAGCGCCGTTGTTAAAATGAAGCGGTTGGATAGGGGAGCCTCGGCACGAGCTGGAAAATTCCAGAATCAGAGCCAGTCGTTTGGCAAAGGCAATTTCAAGACCCTCTTCGAAGCCATCGAACGCGAACAGGAATTGCGCGGCATGTTGTAGCAGGGCAACCCTCGCGGTTGCCCTGCCATCGAAATGCCCCTCGTGGGCATTTGGATGGCCAACACATTGGTGTGGATATCGGGAGAACGCAAGGGTGCCCCATTCATCCTGGCATCACAGCGACCCCGAGGGTCGCCGTGATGCAGGGCGACCGCAAGGGTCGCCCCTACCGTGATTCCCGCAAACGCACCCCGGCAATAATCCATTGGATACTGACGGCGGGCCGAACCCGCAACTTTAATCCGCGTGCAGCCACAGGCTGCAACGAGCAGCGCCGTATTTAAAATGAAGCGGAGCTTTGGCGCGAGCAGGGCGGGTAGCGTACAACAGCAGGTTGTTGATTTCTAACAATTACAAGGGGATTCTCTTTCTTCAATAACAGAATAAGTTTTTTTTGCAATCGAATAGATTTTTATTTCATAGATAAGGTTTTTAAAATCTCTTTTTTTATGAAAAAAGCTTTCTCAAAAGGTCAAGGAGATGAAATTCATCTTCTCTGTTTTCTTTTCAAGATAAAAAGCTTTATAGCTTTCGGATAAGCTTTTAAACTCAAAAACTATATTAGCTTCTCTATCAACTACAAGCCAGGTAGTAAAGTTTACTGCAAGTCCAGTTGCTTGCTTTACAGGCGAAGAAAATAAATAATAACTTTTATTTTTCGATGATAGTTTAAACGCTTTTAAGCTATCTTCAATAATCAATTCTTTTATCCAATTTTTTATTCCGCTATTGCTAAATGTATTTTTTTTATCAGTGCCAATTTTTAATAATCATTTTAATAGGTGCGTTGGCAAAAAACGGCTCTTTTGCAAGCCTGGGTTGTGGGTCGGCTTGTGCGGCTTGCAAATGTGCCGTTTGTGCGGGTGCCAAAGAATTTCAAAATATTTTGAGCGGGAGCAAAAAAATTAAAACACGAAGCGTTGGGCTGTCGTGTCGGCAAGTCAGTCAGCAGTTGCTGTCCGAATTGGTCGTATTTATATGTCTGTCCACTGGTCAAAATTTGTTGTCGTCTGTTTGGTCTAAGTCCGTCTGTTTCAAGTTAGCACTGTCGTCAATAGCATTGCCCATAATCGAGTCACGCAAGGGAATTTCACCCCTACGTTCTCACGGAACCGTGCGTGACAGTCTCCCGTCACACGGCTCTTCATGTTAATAAATTACTCAAATATAAAATTATTCAAGGATATACCAACAACCAGTGTGCGAATAAATTAGGACGTTCTTTGTATTTGGTTTTCAGGTATCTAACCGATGCCATTTTATACAAGTCTTTCTCCCATTTTACCCATTTAAGTAGTCGAGCATTCAGCTGATTCCACACAATGCGCATATCATCTTTCCAAAAATGATGGTAATAATTGATAATACCACGCAAGACTGGATTGATTTCCTTGGCAAGTTCTTCCAACGATTTTCTGCGTTTGTGTAAATTCATTGCCTTGAACTTTTCTAAGATGTTCGTCTTCGATTTTTGACTTACACAAATGCTTGGAATTGCTTTCACTTTTCCTGTGCTTTTTGTTGTGTATGCCCGTGGACGTATCGTGAAGCCTAAAAAGTCAAATCCTTTGGGGTATTTCGTTGTCGAAAATCCTCTCAGGTTTACAATCTTGCTCTTTTCTGCATGCAAAGTCAGTTTACAAGTTTCCATTCGATGTTTAATTTGACCCATCATGAATTTGACTTGATTCTCCGTTTTGCAATGCACCACAATATCGTCCGCATAGCGTTCAAATGGCTTTTCAGGATGGTTTTTATCCATCCATTTGTCGAAAACCACGTGTAGAAAAATGTTTGCTAAAAGTGGACTGATGACTCCTCCTTGCGGTGTGCCAGTTAAAGACGGTTTAAAAGCACCGTCTTGTTGTACAATTCCTGCTTTTAGCCAACGCTCTACATACATCAACACCCACTTTTCTGGACAATAGTGTTTTACCGCTTTCATCATTAGTTCATGGTCGATGTTGTCGAAAAAGCCTTTGATGTCCAAGTCGAGCACGAAATCATGATTAAATGAATTTGCATTGGCTTGAAAAACAGCTTGATGACAGCTCCGATTAGGTCGGTAACCATAAGAACTGTTGTGAAAAATCGGTTCTACTTTCCGTTCTAAGTGTTTTCGAACTACTTGTTGCGCTATTCTGTCCAAGATTGTTGGAATCCCTAAATAACGGACTCCTCCTCCCTTTTTCGAAATGGCAACTTGTTTGACAGATTGAGGGAAATAACTTCCTGAACTTAAGCGATTCCATAGCCTATAAAGTTCGGTACTTGCATTTTTCTGCAAATAGTCCCAACTCATTTTATCTATTCCTCCACTTCCAGCATTGGATTTTACTTCCTTGTATGCCTGCCAAACCAATACTCTGGTTATTGGCTGTGATTTTGTTTCATAGTAATTGATCATCCCTTTTTGGTTGTAAATTATTTTGAAACCTAACATGCCTAGCCCTTCGCTCCATAGTCATTACAACTAATTCAACACTACTACGACTAAGTCTGCCCCCTACTTCTCATCCACATCCTTCGATGTCTGCTTCCTCTTGCGATTTTACAGAACGAAGTAGCGTTCACTTGTTCCTTAAAACAGCCTGAATACATGTCCTGCCAACTTAACCCCGGATGCCGTGTACCCAGTAATCAGGTTTCCGGTACACTCTTATCATGGATACAAACGTAACTACCCATTTTTGACATCGTCTTTTGCCCTTACGAGGCTTCATCATTGGTTCACTTGCGTTCAGCTCATTGTATTCGTACCTACAGAAGTCGTTGCTTCCGTTTTTAACCTTATCGCTCACCACAAAACTGTTTCCAAATCTTGCAGCATAAGGCGGTTTAGTAACTATTCCTGAAAATCGTCACTGAGAGACCTACTCTCATCTGTTTTAAAGCATTGATAATCAGACCGATTATCTTTCAAGTCACACACGGTTTGCGGCTTGGCGAAGTTGGCGATTTTTACCACAAATGTTCATGCGGAGAACCAATGTTTGATTAACCTCAAAACTGTCTGCGGAGCACTGAACCGCCACTTTTGCCGAACCGCTGTTATAAGCAGTTTTTGTCATTCTAAAATTTTTTCAATTGCTTTGTCATTGGCTTTTAGAAAGTCAGAATATGAATTTGATATAAATATATCGGGTTTTAATGAACCTTCCATATTTTTCCAGTTTTCCCAGTATTTAGTAGAATAAGTAACACGCATATTTAGATTTGGTAATTCGAAACTTTTAATCTCTCCAAAGTGATTTATATTCCCTCCGGTAGGCTCTCCTACAAATGTTGCATTTGTTGTCCTCTTTAACTCAATCGCGTTCATTAACGATGAGGACATAACTTTTTGTCCTATCAAAACAAAAAAACTATTTTTATTATTCAAATCACTTTTTTTAATAGCTTTTATGAATGGATTTAGTATGGCCGAATTACCGCCACCATTAAATCTCAAGTCTAAAATTAATTTTCCAGGTCTTTTTTCATTAATGACCTCAAATAGTCTTTCGTTAAACGCTGCAAAAGATTCATTTTCGCTTTCAGCACAACTCCTATAATTGAAATAAAGTATTTTATTGTCTTCATTATATTGAAACCAGTAATTGCTTAAATTACTATATGCTAAAATCTGCTTGTAAGGCTCTGCGTATTTCCAATTTGTAATAACCTCTTTTTTAATTCCACTCACTGTGGTAATTACTGTGTCACCTTGTGGCGATAAGAGTCTGAATTTTACTTCTTGAATATTTTTAATGATTCCAAGTCCTTGTAGAATGGAAGTATTGTTAAAATAAAATGCTTCAAAGTATTTAGAATAGGAAAGATTGTCCTGTTTGATAATCGTTTTCAATAAGGAAGTGATTTCTGCAATCGGGGTTTTATCTATTGATTGTACCTTATAAAGCAAATATTTTGTATGCAAACTATCTGTTACAGTAATTGCAATTTCTTCGTCAAAAAGTTTGAACTGAAAAGGAAGGTAGAATTCGGCATTAGGAAACATTATGGTATGTTCATCTCCAATTAATGCGTTTACTTTTAACAATCTAACAATAACCTGTTCCTTATTTAGCGTTGTTGCTTCAGAAAGCAAAGTATCAAGTTGCTGATTAAAAAACTCTTTCGATATTTTTGTGAACGGATTTTTGTGTTTATTGGAAATCGTCTTGCGATACAACTCTATGTCAGAGAAAACCTTGTCTTGTGAAAATGCAAGTTGAAAAAATACAGTAAACAGAAAAAAGAAAATTACACTTTTAGTTGTTTTCATAAAATTGCTTATAACGTTTTGAAAATTTGTGCAGAAATGGCATTATTTGCAGAACCATTGTCAGCCTGCACTAAAGTAAATAAATAACTGATGAATTAACGTAAACCACCTGTACGCGAACCGTACGCAAGGTGGTGCGAGAGGCGCAACCGTCAGTTAATTCTGGCGGAGCCGTCTACTCGATTAGTGCCAGTTATTTTTTCCTGCGTAACACTTGATTACCATATGGCGGTGTCCCAATGAGAAATAGCTCATCGTATTTTCTGTCAAGTGGAAACATTATTGTCTTAAAGCCGAAGTCAACACCAGACCGAAAAGCTAATTCTGCTGTGGTAAGATTTGATTCGTTAACAAAAAACCGTGCGCCCCAATCTCCGTTGGTAAATCTTTGATGATTTTCATAACTATCAAACTCAAACGAGAATATGTGTCGAAACAACTGCTTAACTCGCACAATTCCTTTGACTTCGGACGTGTCTGTATTGCCATTTGTAAAATTATAGGCTTGCCATTCGGAGTCTTTCAGTGCGTTTGAAATTTCTTTCAATCTAAGTTTGGAATCTTTGTCTGCACAAGTTTTTATAGCACCAACGATTTGTTCAGAGAGCGTTTTTAAAACCGCCTTATCGCTTTTCTGTCCAGTTGGTAGATTAAAAGTAATTGCACGTCTTGTTTTTATATCAAATGGTAAGTCGTCATAAGAACCGAAATATTCATTCATCACGAAAATGATGCTATTCCAACCAACAGATTCCACAGCAAGTCCGAGTTCAAACATTACGTTCGGATTTGATGTCTTACGAAATTTAGATCCTTTATTTATTATTGAAATGTCGGCAATAAAGATGTCGCACTCTTTTATTTTTGAGTCTATGGATTCAATTATGTTAATTGCGCCTGAGGTGTCACGTGTTGCCTTGTCAATTAGAAAAGTCTTTTCACCAATGTCGTCAGCAGTTTTTATATTATTAATAGCATTTTCAATGAACCGTATTTGGTCCATTTTAAATCTGTCGTCAAGGTCTGACTGCCAAGAATAAAAAATGTTGTAGTCTGTCATAATAATTACCGCTAACAAATATATAACCGCAAAATCTGTGTAACAAATCCGCGCAGTATCAGGAAAATCAGCATTTTTGTGTAACACAGATTAATTACACTTCAAATCCCCATTCATCCATAAAGTCATTTCCTGTTGGTTTCTTCGGTTCTTCTTTTTTCGGTGGAGGCGTTTCGTCAGATTGTTTTGGAGCAGCATTGCGTTGTGTTGCAGACTTCATTTCATCTTTAAAGTTTTTACTTTTTACTTTGTGTTGTTCGCGTTTAGAAAACGAACGATTTCCTTTATTGTCTTGCGTCTTGTGTCTTGATTCTTGATTCTTTTTTGAATCATCTCCAAGCACTTCTACCAATGCAAAGTCCAATTGTTTTTTCACTAAGTCGGCACGCTTAATTTCAATTCTTACAGTATCTCCAAGCGTTAATACTTTTCCGAATTTTCGTCCACGCAAACAATAATTGTCTTCATCAAAATAATAAGCGTCATCACGCAGTTCGCGAATGCGCACCATTCCCTCACAATGATTTTCGATAATTTCTACAAATATTCCCCATTCTGTAACACCGGAAATAACACCATCAAATTCTTCACCTATTTTATCGGTTAAATATTGTACTTGTTTATATTTGATAGAAGAGCGCTCCGCATCAGCCGCCAGCTTCTCCATATCGCTACTGTGCTTGCATTGTTCTTCTAATTTATCGATGTCAGGATTTTTTCCTCCATCCAAATAATGTTGTAACAAACGATGCACCATCACATCCGGATATCTACGAATAGGAGAAGTAAAGTGCGTGTAATAATCAAAACCTAATCCGTAGTGACCAATATTTTTTGTAGTGTATACCGCCTTCGCCATGGTACGAATAGCAAGAAGTTCAATCATCCCTGATTCTTTTTTCTGATTCACTTCTTTCAATAAGTTGTTCATTGAATCGGCAACAGTGTTGATGTTGCTCACATTTAATTTGTAACCAAATTTTGCAACAAACTCTGAGAAGTTTTGTAATTTATCTGGATTTGGTTTGTCGTGAATACGGTAAACAAAAGGTCTTTGCGACTCTTTCGACTCTTCTTTCTTTTGTGTTTCTTCTTTCCCTTTTTTCTTTTTACCAACAAATTCAGCCACTTTTCTATTCGCCAAAAGCATAAAATCTTCAATCAATTGATTGGAATCTTTCGCTACTTTAAAAAATACTCCAGTTGGATTTCCAACTTCATCCAAATGAAATTTCACTTCCATTTTTTCGAAAGCAATACTGCCTTTTTTAAAACGATTGGCGCGTAATGTTTTTGCTAATCTATCTAACGTTAAAATTTCATCTTTAAAATCACCTTCTTCTGTTTCAATTACTAATTGAGCTTCTTCATAAGTAAAGCGTCTGTCGGAATTAATAATTGTTCTACCAAACCATTCAGCAACCACCTCTGCATCGTCCGTCATTTCAAACACAGAAGAGAAACATAATTTTTCTTCATTTGGGCGAAGAGAGCAAACGTTGTTTGATAATACTTCCGGAAGCATTGGAACTACTCTATCCACAAGGTAAACAGAGGTAGCGCGTGAAACGGCTTCCTTATCAATCATCGAACCTTCTTTTACATAATGGCTCACATCGGCAATGTGGACGCCAATTTCCCAGTTTCCGTTTTTTAATTTTTGGATGGAAAGTGCATCATCAAAATCTTTTGCATCCACCGGATCGATGGTGAATGTGGTAATTTTTCTAAAATCGCGTCTTTTGGAAATCTCTTCTTCCGTTATTTTAATAGGAATCAGGTCGGCAGCGCGTTCTACATCTTTTGGAAATTCGTATGGCAATCCGTATTCCGCTAGAATAGCATGCATTTCGGTGTTGTTTTCACCCACATCGCCCAGCACCGTTTTTATTTCACCAATTGGATTAACGCCATTTTTTGGCCATTCTGTTATGGTTGCGATTGCTTTTTGCCCGTCTTTTGCTCCATTAAGCTTTTCTATCGGGATATAAATATCAACATGCACTTTTATATTACTAGGAACTAAAAAGGCAAATTTTGGAGAAACCTGTATTGTTCCAACAAACTCTGTCTTGTTGCGCTGAATCACCTCCACAATTTCCCCTTCCTGTTTGCCCTTTCCTTGGGGGGAAACGCGCACTTTAACAATATCGCCATGCATGGCATTCAGCGTTTTTTTAGGGGAAACAATTACATCATTTTCGGTTTCTTCCGATATAATGTAAGCGTTACCACTGGAAGTCATGTCCACTTTCCCTGTGATGTATATCTCAGAACGTTTGATTTTGAATTTCCCGCGTTCGGGTTCCATAATGGATCCGTTGGTTTTTAATTCTTCTAAAATAACGTTGATGAGTTGCCTTTGAGCAAAATCGGTAATTTTTAATTCGGCAGCTATCTGCTTGTAGTTGAGTGCTTTATTTTGATTAGCAGACAATACTTTTAGTATTTCTTCGAAAAAAAAGCTCTTTTTCTTTCCCTGCGTTTTGCTTTGAAACTTCTTTGCCATACCCCAAAAGTGCTATGGATTTATGGATAAAGAAAGATTTGTTGATAAAAACTAAAAAAAACTTTATCCGTGCAACCAAATAATGCAACTTTGCATCTATACAACAGAAATCGATTATGACTGATGAGCAAATAGTAAAAGGGTGCATCGATAAGAATGCAATTGCTCAGAAAAATTTGTACGAGAAATTTTCTCGCAAGATGATGGGTGTTTGTCTTAGATATTGCGATAGTACAGAAGAAGCAGAGGATGTAGTACAAAATGGATTTATCAGCATTTTTGAAAATATAGAGTCCTTTAAAGGGACAGGTTCTTTAGAAGGTTGGGTTAGAAAGATTATGGTAAACACAGCGCTTACCAATATCAGGAAAAACAAAAAATTAAAACAAAACATTGAGCTGGATAGCGTAGAATTTATGCTTCCATCTAATACATATCAAAACGACAGCTTTGCAGCGAAGGATTTATTGAAGATTATACAAACGCTGCCAGTAGGATTTAAAACGGTATTTAACCTTTATGCGATTGAGGGTTATTCACACAAAGAGATTGGAGATATGCTTAACATTTCGGAAGGCACCTCAAAGTCACAATATTCAAGAGCAAAAGCACATTTACAGAAAATAATTCCAATAGATAAGGACTAGTTATTATGAAGAAAGACAATTTAGAAGATTTATTTAAGGATTCATTCGAAAATTTTGAAGCGGAAGTTAATCCAACAGTTTGGAAGAACGTGCAAACAGCTTTAAAGGGTGTTGGGTTGGGTTTATTGGGCAAAATGCTTTTGAATAAACTAGGATCAAGCGCAGTTATTTCAATTGTATCTTCTGCAGCAGCAGTAATTGCTACCGTTTTTATAATGAACGGAACGGGAACAAAAACGAATAAAACAGCTCCAAAAGAAGAAGCGACTCCCAAAGTAGTTGCTGAAGCTATAAAACCAACGATTGAGGAAATCAAAACATTTTTGGCCCCCGAAAAAGTGGAAGCAAAAGAAACTCCCGCGGTGCTGAAGAATGACGTTGAGGCTAAAAAGAAAAATGGAACAATAATAGTTAAGAAAGATAAAAAAGCGATTGAGGCCCTGTTGTCTGACAATAGAATCGCATCCATTTCATCTAGCTGTGTTGGCGGTGCTGTGCCGTTGATAATTAACCTTTCAAACATCGGAAGTGGAAAAATAAATAAATGGACATTTAATGATGGAACAAAAGCTATGACAGGCGCAAATCCGGTTAAGTTTTTTGATGAGCCGGGAATCTACACGATAATGCTTACTTCAACAACAGCAGATGGTAAAACAGCTGTTGATAGCATAAAAGTAGAGGCATTCAGCAACTCATCAGTTGCGCCTACTCAGGCAGAATTCTCTCCGAATGGCGATGGCATGAACGATTATTTTGCATTTACCAGCAAAAACATTGTAAACATGAGCGCTATTATTTATGATAAAAACGGGAATGTAGTTTATGACTACAAAGGCACAGATGGAAAGTGGGATGGAAAAAAGAAAAATGGAGAACAAGCTAAGGATGGAATTTATTTGTATTCAATTTCTGCCGATGGTGCCGATGGAAAAAAATATAAACAAGAAGGAAAAATTAAGTTAACTAGATAATAAAAATTGGGGCATCGGGAAGAATTTTTTTATTCTGGTCCAACGTCAGACAAAAAGAAATTCAAAAATATTAATCCTGTTTTTAGCTCTACCACCACTACATACACGATTTTTGTTGCCGGTGTCTCCAATTTTTTAAAATATTTTGAAACCTGTTGCTACTCCAATAGGAATTTAAACAAAAAGGTATCAACCATTTTATGGTTTTGATACCGTTTTTGTTTTTTGTATTTTTGTTAAATATTATCAAATTCATCTCAATTGAAACGCAAATGAAAAAAATTACACTTCTATTTTTACTTTCTCTTGGTATCTTTTTTACAAACGCTATAAAAGCGTCACACATTGCTGGAGGAGATTTAAGCTATACTTGTTTAGGCGGGAATCAATACATGTTGAACCTAAATTTGTTTGTCGACTGTCTGGGTTTTGACCCAGGAGCAACACAAACAATTACTGCTATAAGTACTTGTGGTGGTAGTACAACAGTAAGTCTTACGGTTACAAATCCTGGAGGAACAGAAATTTCTCAACTATGTCCTGCTCAAATTGGAAACAGTACTTGCAGTGGAGGAACACTTCCCGGAATGTGGGTTTTTAATTTTACAGGCATAATTACTTTAGCGCCTCCTTGTGATACTTGGACATTGGACTGGGAGGTTTGTTGTAGAAACGGAGCGATTGTAAACCTTACAGCACCTGCAAGTCAATCATCTTATATTCAAGCAACAATCAATAGTGTAACAGATTCCTGTAACAACTCACCATACTTTACTTCTCAGCCGATTCCTTACGTATGTCAAGGACAATTGGTAAACTACAACTATGGTGTAATTGAGGCTGATGGAGATTCATTATATTATTCTTTAATAAATGCAATGGGAGCAGGAGGAGCACCACTTGGATATACAGCAGGTTATACAGCAGTATCTCCAATCCCAGGGATTACAATTAACCCCGCTACAGGGCTGCTAACATTTACTCCCCTGGTACTCGGCAACTTTGTGGTGGTCGTCTTGGTGCAGGAATACGATGCAGCCGGAAACCTTATTGGAACGGTAATGCGAGACATTCAATTTATTGTTCAAGCTTGTACTAATCAGGTTCCCGATCCAGCGCCAACAGCAGGAGCAATTACAGGATTAACAGGAACAGCCGTTTCTCCTGGACCATATGAAATTGAAATGTGTGAAGGATCGAACTTTACATTTACAGCAACATATACCGATTCAGATGCAGGCGATTCGTTGTCAATTGTTTCAAATATTTTATCCGTATTGCCAGGAGCAACAATTACTTTTACTGGAACAAATCCGCTTACGGTTACTATTAGTTGGACAGCGCCTGGTGGAAGCGCAGGAACAAATACAACCTTTAGCGTTACCGTAAATGATGGCGCTTGTCCGGTGATGGGACAACAAACATTTGTTTACGATGTAAACGTTAACCCAAGAACACTTGGTGGAGGAGATCAAATTATTTGTGGAACACAAACAGCAGCGCTTGCTGGAACAGGCGGAAGTATATTTACTTGGAGTGTAATTAGTGGTTCTCCAATGGTAGTTGGGACGAACTTCTCATGTAATCCTTGCGACAATCCAGTTGCATCACCAGCAGCAACAACCGTTTACGAAGTAGTGAGCGACTTAAGTGGAACATGTGTAAACAGAGACACAATAACGATTACTGTAGTGGCAGACTTTACTTTAACTACAGTTCAAAGTGCAACTTCTTCTTGTTTGTTGCAACCTATTTTATTTGATGCAACATCTTCGCCAAGCGGAACATATACGTATGTTTGGTCGCCATCAACATACTTAGATAATCCATCTATATCAAACCCTACAGCAACAATCACAAGTCCGGGAACTTACACCTACTATGTTCAAATTACTAGTCCATTGGGTTGTGTGAAAACAGATACAGCAACCATTGTGATCAACGCAAGTTATCCTCCTAATCCGGTTTCTTATGTTTCAGATTCAGTTATATGTGTGGGTGATACAGTTAACCTTGGTGTTACTTTCGGAGCGGGTGTCCCATCTGTTTGCGGAACAAATCCTATTGGATGTTCAGCAGCATTGGTAGCACAAGTTGGAACAGGAACAGCTACAAATACTGCTACAACATGGCCGGCTCCCTATGCAAACTGGTACACATCAGGAAAACACCAAATGTTATTCAGAGCATCAGAATTAAATGCAGCAGGAATAACGGGAGGGAAAATAGATCAGATAGAGTTTAATGTAGTAACAATAAGCGGCATTACTTTGTATCACCAATACACCATCAACATGGGCTGTACCAGCTTAAATGCTCTTACTACATGGGTTACAGGTTTGTCAAACGTTTATACACCTAAGAACTTTACGGTTGCAACCGGCTGGAACGCACATCCTTTCGATGTTGCTTATGAGTGGGACGGAATATCAAATTTAATTGTAGAAATTTGTTTCAACGAAGGACCTCCTTTCCCGAACTATACTACAAGTTGTATTTCGCCATACACCGTTACACCATTTGTTTCGTGTTTATATAATTTAAGCGATTCTTCACCAATGTGTCCTGATTTAGGTTTTGCAACAGCAATCAGTAATCGTCCAAATGTTCGTTTCACATATTGTGGCGCTGCTCCTGATTCAAGTGTTTACAGCTATGTTTGGGCGCCATCTGTATTTAATCCTATAACTCAAACCACAGGTGCAGTTCCTCCTAATGGAATAACTTCGTACTACGTAATTGTTACAGATACTACCAGCGGTTGTTTAGATACAGCTTTTGTAGATGTGCTTGCTAACGTAACTTCACTTTCCGTTGATGCTGGATTGAATGATACAATTTGTCCGGGTTCACCAACAAATTTAAATGCAACAGGCGCAACACAATTTGTATGGTCTCCTGGCGCAACATTATCAAATCCATTAATTGCAAATCCAACAGCGAGTCCACTTACAACAACAACATATACTGTTTCTGGAACAAGTCAATGTGCTGCCGGTGCTGGAGTTGATAGTGTCACCGTTTTTGTTCCAGTTGTGTCACCATTAAGTGTTACTGCGGGAGCAAACCAAGAGGTCTGCGTAGGTGCACCATTTAATCTTGCATCTTCTTCTAATGGTGGTTTTGGTAGTAATAGTTATTCTTGGACAATCATTTCTGGGTATGCTGCAGATTCTATTCAAAACCCCAGTTCTTCTTCTGCAATAGTTAATCCAACAATGCCATCAACAAATACTTATCAAGTTTTGGTTGTGGATGCTTGTGGATTTGTAACAGTAGATACAGTTGTTGTAGATGTTATTTTGGATTGTGATTTAGCTATTCCAAACGTGTTTACACCGAATGGCGATGGAAACAATGATTTCTTTATGATTTCAGCTAACGGCATAAAAACATTCTCCATTTCTATTTACAACCGTTGGGGTGCAAAAGTGTTTGAATCAGAAGACATCACCAAGAGTTGGGATGGAGGAGATTCAACGGATGGAACCTATTTCTACATCGTAAAAGCCGAATCCATTAATGGAAAACAATTCGATGCCAAAGGCTATTTGCAGCTTTTGGGACATAAATAATTTTAAAGCAAAAAATTAAACCCTCAAATGACTTATTTGAGGGTTTTTTTTTAACAATTCGACTAAAAAAATGAAAAGACAAAAAGCTCTTACTACCTTTGTGTAATTAAAGGAACACAGGAAAGAAAATGAATAAAAAATTACTTTTTTTAGCAGTATTGTTTTTTGGAATCAACAAATTATACTCACAAACGATTGACGCCTCACCTGAAACACAAACGATTTGTGCAGGAGGCACAGCAACACTCACAGCGGTTGTCACTCCCGGTGGAGGTGGCGGAAGCTTACCAACAGACAGCTATGCAATAACGTCCGTTGCATACACTCCGAATCCCTACAACACAGGAACTTTTGTTACATTATCGGATGACTCACAAACAGGAGCCCTTCCAGTTGGATTTACATTTTGCTTTTTTGGGACCAACTACACGAATTTTTATATAGGCTCAAATGGTTGGGTTGCCTTTACTCCGCAACCAACAACATATACATCAGCAACTGTTCCTTCATCAGCTGGAACGGTTCCAAAGAATTGTATCATGGGACCATGGCAAGATTGGCACCCGGGAATTGCTGGCGGACCATATATTAATTATCAAACACTAGGAACAGCACCCAACAGAAGACTTGTTGTTTCATGGAATAATTGTCCGATGTTTTCCTGTACAACAACTTTGGGAAGATTTCAAATTATAATATATGAAACCTCTAATCTTATAGAAAATTATATTGAGACAAAACCAAACTGTTTGGCTTGGGCCGGAGGAACTGCAGTTCAGGGGGTTCACAATGCGGCCGGAACTGTTGCGTTTACAGTCCCAGGAAGAAATAGTACTGCGTGGACGGCTACAAATGAAGGGTGGAGATATACCCCAAACGGAACACCTGCTTACCAAATTAACTGGTATATTTTACCAGCAAATACGTTGATTGGAACAGGCTCTCCAATAACGGTAACTCCTCCAACATCTCCACAGTATTATTATGCAGAGGTGGTTGATTTAAATGGTTGTCCAACAGGTGCAGCAACAAACAAAGACACGGTAGAAGTTATTTCTGCCAATGTATCTGTAGATGCAGGAGCCTACACTCAGATCTGTTCGGGTCAATCAGCAAGTTTGAATGCTACATCAGGCGCAGCAACAAGCTATAGTTGGTCTCCTGGAGGAAGTTTAAGCAATCCGGCCATTTCAAATCCTGTTGCTACACCAAGCGCAACAACAACATACACCGTTTCTGTGATGGATGCTTTTGGATGTACCGGAACAGATACAGTAACGATTGCAATTGCAGACCCAATTGCAAATGCAGGAGCTGGTGTAGCAATTTGTTTGGGCTCTTCAACAACATTAAATGCTTCGGGAGGCTCAACTTATTCGTGGAGCCCTGCAACAGGATTAAGCAATCCTGCAATTGCAAACCCAATTGCAAGTCCGGCTAGTACCACATCTTACACTGTTACTGTAAGTCAAGGAGTATTGGCATGTACTTCTACTTCTGTTGTAACAGTAACTGTAAACCCTTTACCAACAGTTGATGCAGGCGCAGCAACTGCAATATGTACAGGCAGCACAACAACATTAAACGGAACGGGTGCAACAGGATATGCGTGGTCTCCATCGGGATCGTTGAGTAGTTCAACAATTTCAAATCCTGTTTCCAGCGCAACAACAACAACAACATATACAATGGTTGGAACAGATGGAAACGGATGTTCGTCAACAGACAGTGTTATGATAACCGTTAATCCTTTGCCACTGATAGATGCAGGAACAAGCTTGACTATCTGTCCTGGTTCGAGTACAACTTTAAATGCAACGGGCGGGACAAATTATATTTGGACACCGGCTGCATCGCTCGACAATGCAGCAATTTCAAATCCTGTTGCAACACCAGCTTCAACAACAACATACACTGTTACAGGAAGTGATTTAAATGCATGTTCTTCTACAGATATTGTAACCATTACTGTAACTCCAATTTCAGTGACTGCAACAAGCGGAAGTCCTGCAATTTGTATTGGAGGAAATACAACATTAACGGCAGGAGGTGGGGCAAGCTATTCTTGGTTACCCGCTGCAACACTTGATAATCCGGCTATTGCAACACCAGTAGCAACGCCAACAACAACAACAACCTATACCGTAATTGGAACAGGTGGAACAGGATGTAATGATACAGCCTTTATTACAGTTGTTGTAAACCCTTTGCCAACAATCAATGCGGGCACATCAATCGCAATGTGCATTGGCTCATTAACTGTTTTGAACGGAAGCGGAGCAACAGGATATGTTTGGTCACCGGGCACAGGACTTAGTAGCACAACAGTTTTCAACCCAATTGCTAATCCAACAACAACAACAACTTATACAATGGTTGGAACAGATGGAAATGGATGTTCATCAACAGACAGTGTTACGATAACCGTAAATCCTTTGCCCACAATAGATGCAGGTGCAAGCTTAAGCATTTGTCCGGGTGCAAGTACAACATTAAATGCAATAGGTGGTGCAAATTATTCTTGGAGCCCTGCGGGATCTTTGAGCAGTTCAACAATTGCAAATCCAGTTGCTTCGCCATCATCCGCTACAACATATACTGTAATTGGTACCGATGTAAATGGTTGTTCATCAACCGACATGGTAACAATAACTGTTAGCGGAATCGTTGTGGCAGCAAGTAGTACAAGTGCAACTATCTGTAATGGGACATCAACAACATTAAATGGAACAGGCGCAACAAGCTATACTTGGTCACCAGCAGGATCATTAAGCAGTTCAACAATTTCAAATCCAATAGCAACTCCAATAGCAACCACAACTTATACTGTAATTGGAACAGCAGGAATAGGTTGTAGCGACACGGCTTTTGTAACAATAAATGTAAACGCATTGCCTGCAATTAATGCAGGAAGTCCTGTTTCGATTTGTACAGGAACAACTACAACGTTGGGTGCATCAGGCGGTATTGGTTTTGTTTGGAGTCCGGCTGGTTCTTTAACCGGTTCAACTACGGCAACACCAACTTCTTCTGCAACAAGCACAACAACATATACGGTAGTAGGAACAGATGTAAATGGATGTTCGTCTTCTAATACGGTAACTGTAACGGTTAACGCTTTACCAGTTTCCAGTGCAGGATCAGCAGCAAGTATCTGTAATGGTTCTTCAACAACATTGGTAGCAAGTGGAGGTGGAACATATTCTTGGTCACCATCGGGTTCTTTAAGCAGTTCTATTATTTCTAACCCAGTTGCTACACCAGCAGCTACTACGACATATACTGTTACCGTTACAAATGGAAGCGGCTGTACTGCAACATCAACAGTTGTAATTACTGTAAATACGGTTCCAACGGCAACAACAAGTGCTAGCGTCACTATCTGTAATGGTGCGTCAACGGTGTTAACCGCAGGTGGCGGAGGAACATATTCTTGGAGTCCGTCAACAGGATTAAGCAGCACAACATCTGCTACACCAACAGCTACACCAGCTGCCACAACAACTTATACTGTAACAGTATCAAACGGATTTTGTACAAATACCGCTTCTGTAACAGTATCAGTTAATAACGTATTGTTGATGGCTACTGCAACAACAACGAATGCAACATGCGGAGAAATGGACGGTTCAGTTACTGCAGGCGCTGTAACAGGTGGCGGCACACCATTCACTTATTCATTGAATGGAGGACCACAGCAAACATCAACAACATTTGCTGGACTTGCCTCAGGTTCTTATACACTAATGGTAACGGATGCAGCAGGTTGTACTTCTACACAAACGGTTTTTGTGAATAGCGTATTGGGTGTAAATGCTGCATTTACAGCTAGTCCTACATCAGGTTCTAGTCCGCTTACAGTTAACATCACGAATAGTTCAACGGGGTCAAGTAATTTTATTTGGGATTTTGATAATGGAACAGGTTCTATCTTAACCAATCCATCAACGGTTTACAATGCCAACGGAACCTATACAATTACCTTAATTGCATACAATGGTTCACTTGCTTGTTCAGATACAGCAATCATTACAATAGAAGTGTTTGATCAAGCTGCAATGACTGTTCCAAACGTATTTACTCCTAATGGCGATAGTCACAATGATATGTTTGTAGTTATTTCTACAGGACTAAAAGAACTAAGTGGTACGATGTATAACCGTTGGGGTAAAAAAGTAGGCGAATGGAGCGGTGCTCCAACAATGGGTTGGGATGGAAAGATCAACGGAAAAGAGGCAGAAGACGGAACTTATTATTACGTTATAAAAGGAATAGGTTATGATAACAAAGAATATGATGCTACAGGATTTGTTCAATTGATAAACAAATAAAAAAGAGTCCGGAGCAGTTGTCTCCGGATTTTTTATAAAAAAACAAGAATGAGCTTTCAGAAAGTTTTGAAAGTTTAATAATAGTTGTAGATTTGTATCAGAATATTAAAGAAATGAAACTAATAGAAAGTAAAGAAAAATTCATCAACGCTTGGGGAACATTGGGGACTAGCTGGGGAATTAACCGCACCATGGCGCAGGTGCATGCTTTGTTATTGGTTTCACCGGAAGCATTAAGCGCAGAAGACATTATGGAAGAGTTGACTATTTCAAGAGGAAACACCAACATGAATGTAAGAACATTAATTGATTGGGGTTTGGTTTTTAAAGAAACAAGATCGGGCGAACGTAAAGAATTTTTTGTTGCAGAAAAAGACATTTGGAAAGTGTTCAAACAAATAGCGAAGGAGAGAAGAAAACGTGAATTAGAACCCATATTTAAAGTGTTGGATGAGGTGAAAAAAGTAGAGGGAGACAAGCGTGATAAAAACGTTAAAGCATTTGTTGATACCATCGAAGAAATAGAACGCTTTACCAAAAAAGCTGATAGAACACTAGAAACAATGATTAAAGCAGATGAAAACTGGTTGGTTGGTTCTTTTATGAAATTAATGAGGTAAAAAAATTTGTTTACATGTTTCAATAATTATTGAAAGTTCTGAAAAAATGAATTACAACATACTCACATATATCTTTTACTTTTTGATATTACTTTTTGTTGTGTTGTATGTTGGAATGGTTTTATATAAAGGTGGCCGTCCATTTTTAGTTAACACATTTTCTGGAAACGAAATGGTGGCAGACGCAGTAAATAAATTTCTCTTGACTGGTTATTATCTCACCAACATTGGTTATACCGTCATTGCATTAAAAATTTGGGAAAAAGTAGAATCTCCAATACAACTATTAAATGTATTGAGTCTTAAGGTTGGAGCAATGCTGTTAACACTCGGAATTATGCATTTTATTAATATCCTCACGTTAATTTTCATCGGAAAAAACAAAAAATCAACTAATACTAACCAATAAAAACTAGAAATCATGGACTACATTGTACTCGCCTACAGCATCTACCTGCCAATTGCAGTTGCGCTAACCATTTGGGTGGCTCGCACCCTACACACCAACGGAAAAGTATTTTTAGTGGATATTTTCCACGGACAAAATGAATTAGCCGTTTCTGTAAACAAATTATTACAAGTTGGGTTTTATTTAATCAGCTTGGGATTTGCAATCATTAAATTAGAAATTGTTCCAAGTTGGAAATACGATCAGTTAATTGGTCAAAACGTTCAGGAACAAGTTAACAACACTCAAAGTATGATTGAAGTGTTGAGCTATAAATTGGGCTCTTTTATTTTACTTTTAGGAATGATGTTGTTCATCAACTTGTTTCTTTTGTTAATTTTAAGAAGCGGTTCTAAGCCACGCACACAAACACACTATGTTGCGCCTAAAGATTTAACAATAAAAGAAATGTAATATGAAAATAACTAAACTTATTTTGGCTGGAGGAACAGGTTTCCTCGGCCAAGCAATCATCGATAGATTCAGTAAACAAAACACAGAAATAATTGTGTTTACAAGAGGAAGAGATCGTAAAGAAGGAAAAACAAGTTACATTCAATGGGACGGAAAAACAATTGGTGAATGGACAAAAGAATTAGAAGGAGCAGATGTATTAATTAATCTTACAGGAAAAAGTGTGGATTGTAGATACAATGAAAAAAACAAAGCAGAAATAATATCATCTCGGGTAGATGCAACAAAAGTACTAGGAGAAGCCATAAACAAAACAAACAACCCTCCTAAAATTTGGTTGAACTCCGCCTCCGCAACAATCTATCGTGATGCGGAAGATAGGGCGATGGATGAATTTACTGGAGAAATTGGCGAAGGATTTTCTGTTAGAGTGTGTCAAATCTGGGAAAAAACATTTAACGAAATCAACAATCCCAAAACAAGAAAAATTGCCATGCGTATTTCTATGGTAATGGGAAAGGGTGGTGGCGTTTTACCTGTTATGACAAAATTGGTGAAAGCAGGATTGGGTGGAAAAATGGGAGACGGAAAACAATTCATCAGCTGGATTCACGAAGAGGATTTTTTAAATGCAGTGGAACATTTGATACAGAATGAAAAAGCTTCCGGAGCATATAATTTTGCTTCCCCTAATCCGCTTCCAAACAAAGAGTTTATGGCACTTTTCCGAAAACAATTGAATGTAAAAATTGGATTGCCAGCCATGAAATGGATGTTGGAAATAGGAGCCTTTTTTATAAAAACCGAAACCGAACTTATTTTAAAAAGCAGAAGAGTCGTTCCCACAAAATTACTAAACGAAGGTTTTGTATTTAAATATCCGACAGTGGAAAAGACATTAAAAGACCTCTGTGCTGCTTAATTTTTAACACATAGAAACTTAGTTTTATTAAATAAAAAAAGTGTTATCCCGCATTTTCATAGGCTGAAGTTTTGCTTCACAAAAGACTATCCGACTTGTGTAACGAATCTCTATGTTTTAAATTTTATTTTCTATGTAAAAAAACAAGTAAGAAAGCCTTTGTCTATGTTTCTATGTGTTTGAACCCTTTTGACTCGAAACACTTATGCCTGAAATAATTATTACAACAATCATCAATGCACCAATTAAGCGATGCTTCGATTTAGCCAGAAGCATTGATTTGCACCAACATACATCCGCACGAACAAACGAGGAAGTAATTGCAGGTGTGCGCAGTGGCTTGATTAATAAAGGAGAAACCGTTACTTGGAAAGCAAAACATTTTGGAATTACACAAACACTCACTTCCGAAATTTCTGAAATGAACTCTCCTTTTATGTTTGAAGACAGAATGTTAGAAGGAGCGTTTAAAAGTATTCAACATCAACATTTGTTTGAAGAAGAAAGCGGCAAAACAATTATGAAAGATGTTTTTATTTTCGAATCACCCTTTGGAATTTATGGAAGGTTGTTTAACTTTTTAGTCCTTACCAATTATATGAAACATTTTTTGCAAGAACGAAATCAAACGATTAAGATGATTGCGGAGACGGATGAATGGAAAAAATATTTAAGGGAATAAACTAAACCTTCTCCGCTTGTTTCTCCAAATATTTTTCATACAATTGATGAACAATACCATCCGACAAACCAATTTGAGGAACAAGCACTCTTTCAATATCGGCTTTCTTTAATACACTCAATAAAATTTTTGAAGCAGGAATAATTACGTCAGCACGATCCGGATTTAAACCGAACACCTGCATACGCTCTTCGTACGTATAGGATTCTAGTACTTCATAAAGACTTTTTATTTTTAATGTAGAAATGGCCTTATTTGGTTTTCTGCCAATCATTTTAAAAAGCTTATTAATGTTTCCACCGGAACCAATTGCAATAAGTGGCTTATATCCATCTGTTTGTTCCTTCACCCAGTTTTTAAAATAGGCCCAATATTCTTTGTCGATTTGTTCGTGCAACATTCTAATCGTTCCAATATTGAATGATTGTGAAACCACCACTTTGTTTTTAGAAAACAAAGTAATTTCTGTACTTCCTCCTCCGATATCAACATACAAATAGTTGTTTGCTTTATCTAAATGCTCTTCAATGTGATTGGAAAAAATAATATCTGCTTCTGTTTTACCATCAATAATCTCAATTTTAATTCCTGCTTCTTTTCTCACCCGCGCAACAACATCGTAGCCATTTTCTGCATCTCGCATAGCAGACGTTGCACAAGCACGATAATCAACAGCATCGTAAACATCTATTAAATGTTTAAACGCTTTCATGGCAGTAACAAGTTTATCAGCTTTTTTTACAGAAATTTTTTTATGAAGAAAGGAGTCTTCTCCTAAACGAATAGGAACACGAATTAATTCCGCTTTTTTATAATACGTTTTGCCATTGTCTTCGTAAACATTACAAAACAATAAACGAACGGCATTGGATCCTATATCTATTGCGGCAAATTTCAATATTGTAAACTTCTTCTAGATTTTAATAAACTAAAAATTTCTTCCTGTGCCCTCACTTTGCCTTTCCCTAGCGCTTTGCGATATTCGTTGTTTTGAGTGCTTCCCAACAAACGCGCTTTTGTGTTATCCTGCCAAAGCAAATCAATAATTTTTCGCAACTGCTGTTGAATTTGTTTGTCATAAATAGGAACAGCAACTTCCGAACGATGATCTAAATTTCGAGTCATCCAGTCTGCCGAAGATATAAAGTATTTCTCTTCGCCATTGTTATGAAATATGAACACTCTGCTGTGCTCTAAATATTTATCTACGATACTAATGGCTTCAATGTTTTCACTGAAACCTTTAATTCCTGCTACCAGAGAGCAAATTCCGCGCACTATTAATTTTATTTGCACCCCTTCGGAACTGGCTTCGTAAAGCTTTCGAATCATATCAACATCCACTAAATTGTTTAATTTCAAAATGATAGACGCAGGTTTGTTGGCTTTTGCATTTTGAATTTCTTTGTTGATAAGTTGTACCAGTCGTTTCCTCATGTAAAATGGAGAGACAAGCAAATGTTTGTAAGAACCACCCTTAAAATTGTCGGAATAGAAATTAAAAACCTTCTCTACTTCTTCTGTAAGTTCACTGTTGGATGTAAGCAATGTGTGATCGGTATATACTTTTGCAGTATCACCATTAAAATTACCTGTTCCGATGTGTGCATAGTGATTGATTGTTCCAGACTCTTTTCGAGTAATTAAAAACATTTTAGAATGTATTTTTAATCCTGGAACACCGTAAATTACATTAGCGCCTTCTTCTTTTAATTTGTCGGACCAATATATATTTGCCTCTTCATCAAAGCGTGCTTGTAATTCAATTACAGCAGTAACTTGTTTTCCATTTTTTAATGCATTGATTAACGCTTGAACGATGCTAGAGTTTTTTGCAACACGATACAAAGTAATTTTTATACTTTGCACTTTTGGGTCGATGGAAGCTTCTCGTAAAAAATCAATAATATGGTCAAACGATTGATATGGGTAAGTGAGCAACACGTCTTTCTTCTTAATTATTTTGATGATAGAAGATTGATCTTTTAAAGCAGGATGTTTTACTGGCTTGATTTTTTTATAACTCAAATCGGGATGACCCACATTTGGGAAGGAAATAAAATCTTTGAAATTGTGGTAACGTCCACCGGGAATTGGATTGTCTTCTTTCCCTAGCTTCACTTTTTTCATAACAAAATCAAGCATGTCGGGAGCAATTGCGCTGTCGTATACCAATCTTACAGGTTGCCCCTTTTTGCGTGCTTTTAATCCTTTAGAAATTTTTTCGACAAAGCTTTTCGACAAATCATTATCAATATTAATTTCCGCATCGCGCGTTAATTTAATGTTGTATGCCTTTACATAATCGTATTCAAAATTTTGAAAAATATCGTCCAGACAAAAACGAATAACATCGTCCAACAAAATAATAAAATTTTTATCCTTGTCTTTGGGCAAAACCAAAAATCGTGAAATGTTATCTGTTGGAACCTCAATGATGGCAAACTTGCTTTTTTTTGTCTTGTCTGTTTTTCCAAGCTTGACAATCAAATAGCCTAAGCGATCCTTTAAATAGGGGAAAGGAGTGCTGTTGTCCAACATAATAGGAAAAAGAGAGGGCTTTACTTTTTCTCTGAAATAGTCTTTAATAAAAGCTCCTTGGATGGGAGTCAATTGCTTTTCGCTAACAATCGATATGTTTTTCTTTTTTAATTCTTTGATGATAAGCTGATACGTGCGTTCAAATTTTTCTTGTTGGACAATAACGGCTTTTTGGATTTTATCTAAAAGGCGTACCGGATTTTCGCCCATCATTTCTTCTGCCTTTTTCTGATGTTTTACAACGCGTTTGAGCGTAGCAACACGAACCCGAAAAAATTCATCGCGGTTGTTGGAATAAATTCCCAAAAACTTTAATCGTTCGATTAGGGGAACCGTTTTGTCTTCGGCTTCTTGCAAAACACGTTCGTTAAAAGCCAACCAACTTAATTCTCTGTTAATTAAAACAATACCTTTCTTAGTCATACAACACAAAAAATAACACCACTAAGGTACAAAATTTATTTTTTTCTTTTAGCCTTCTTAACAGCAGGCGCAGGTTTAGCTGTGGTTTTAGGCTTTGCCTTGCTAATTGTTTTTGCTTTTTTAACCACTTTGCTTTTTGTCTTCTGAGATTTATAAAACTTTTTAGCAATTGTTTTACTTGCCTCAGAAGATGTTTTGCGAATTTTTTTTGCTACTTCTGAATTTTGTTTATTTAAAACAAGTTCAATTGTTTTTAATAATTCAAGCTCAAGGCTTTTTCGGAGTTCTTTCTTATTCATAGTTTTTAGTTTTGTTTACCACAACATTTAGCGAAGGGCTTTGATGTTTAAAAGTGTGAAAAATTATACAACAAGCAACGGCTTTTCAAAATCTTAACAATTTATTAACCGAGCACTAGCTATGGTTTTTCGGGAAATCAAAGTAAGATAAAGTGTTATTGTTTTTTACAAACGAATCCCAAGCATCGGTGTTTGAATTTATCCCCGCGATACAGCAAGTGGGCATTTCCTCGGTTAATGCGTTGGTTAATTCATTAGCAGTATTTGTAATAGTTGGATTGTGACCAAATAAAAAAACAATTTGATGTTTGTTTTCTATTTTAGAAATTGCATGGATGTACTCTTTCACAGAGGCATCATACAAATTTTTGTTGATTAAAATGGATTTTGGATCGTAATTAAATGTTCTACAAAAAATCAAAGTGGTTGAAATAGCTCTTACTGCCGGACTGCTGATTATCAAATCAGGAACAACCTTTTTTTCTTTTAAAATCAAACTCATTTTGTGCGCATCGGCATATCCCCTTTCGTTTAAAGGGCGGTCAATATCCAAAAGGTGGTCAATCGACCAATCCGATTTTGCGTGACGAATGAGGTATAGGGTTTTCATTTTTTAATCTATCTTTAAGCAGAAATTATATAAGTAAAGTTATGCTATTTTTAAGGATATTCCTTCCAATTTTAGTTATTTCTTATGCCGGGAATTTAAATTCCGTTAAAAAGGGATCAAGGGAAAGACCATGTCAAATAATTGTTTCAGATACGATCAAAAATTTTTCGAAAACCTTTTATCCAAAATTCAAAAAAAAGGAACAGGTTGTAAAGCATTTAGGATATGCGCTTTGTTATGACGATAAGTTTGAGCAGGCAAAATGGGTGGCATACCGTTTAACAGCAGAAATGTGCAATAACAACGAAGAAGAACGCAAAGATAATTTTCGGGAAGACAAAGCAATAAAAACGGGTTCTGCTGTTCCGGAAGATTATAAAAAATCGGGTTATGATCGCGGACATCTTTGTCCGGCAGGCGATATGGCCTGGAGTGAAACCGCCATGAGTGAGTCTTTTTATATGAGTAATATGAGCCCGCAAGACCCAAAGTTCAATCGTGGAATTTGGAAAATATTAGAGTCTCAGGTTCGTGAATGGGCTAAAAAAGAAGAAGAATTATACATTGTAACAGCAGGTGTTTTAGAAAAAGGATTAGCAACGATTGGAGAAAAAAATAAAGTAGCCGTTCCAAAATATTATTACAAAGTTATTTTGGATGTTCGAGGAGAAGAGAAAAAAGCAATTGCATTTGTAATGCCAAACGAGGGAAGCAAACAGAGTATTTTTGATTTTGCAGTTACAATTGATTCTGTTGAGCGTTTAACACAAATTAACTTTTTCCCAGCCCTTCCTGATGCAATTGAAAACAATTTAGAATCTAAAATTAACGTTGAACTTTGGAAATAATAATCTTTAAAAAAAACATGAAAAAAACAATCTTAATTCTATCCGTAATTCTTGCAGTTGCTCTTACAACAAAAGCGCAAGACACAAAAAACACTATCAAAGTAATTGGAACGGCTGAAATGGAAATTGTTCCCGATGAAATTTATATGTCGGTAACTCTGAGAGAATATACCAACAAAGAGAAAAAGAAAATGACCATCGAAGACTTGGAAAAGAACCTGGTGAACTTTATTGAAAAGGTTACGGCTACTGATAAAAAAGACATCAAGATGGACAATATGAGCGCATATGTGTTGAGTATGAAACGCAAAAACAAAGACGAAGTAATTACAAAAAGCTATGATGTGAAATTTAAAAATTCGCAACAAGTTTATCAGTTATACTCTGTCATGGATTCGTTGGGAATTAGCAAAGCTTTTGTAAGCAAATATTCACACAGCAAAATGGATGAATACAAAAAACAAATAAAAATTAATGCGATAAAAGCAGCAAAAGAAAAAGCAACTTATTTGTTAGACGCAATCGGAGAAAAAGCGGGGAAAGCAATTAATATCGAGGAAAAATCAGGTTTTGTTGCTGTTGATGATGGAACTCGCAACGGAAGAGAGTATAACAATTATTCGAATACATACAACCATACAATCTCTCAGTCAGCAAGTTTTGGAGGATCGGATGGCGGTATAATAGAAAACATAATCGGTGACAAAACTATAAAACTCAACTATACTATCAACGCAGAGTTCGCCATCCAGTAAAATAAAAATCCCTTCCCGTTTTTAACGGGAAGGGATTTTTTATAATTATTGAATTATTTCTGTCTCTTATACACATCTGACGCTGCCGACGAATAGAGAGGTGTAGATCTCGGTGGTCGCCGTATC
>ENA-ORBV01000434-ORBV01000434.1-microbial-mat-metagenome-genome-assembly--contig:-NODE-434-length-96324-cov-9.483475_pt1 | contig 96324 bp, 74 predicted proteins | sample MGYA00237777_ERZ505514 | MGnify/ENA primary metagenome ERZ505514 (study PRJEB26160, sample SAMN06269048) | microbial mat metagenome | isolation source: Oligotrophic lake microbial mat | place...
CCTCGCAGGAGCCCCCATGAGTCGCATGCGCAAATGGTTTGACGACGATCGTCCCGCCATCTGGGGCGAGCTCTCGAGAGAGATCGGTGCGCGCTACACGGACGGCACGTGGCGCAAGGCGGCGCGCATCCAAGTCGATCACGGGGAGTGGACGGTGACGCTCGACACGTACGTCATCGTCGTGAGCAACGTCCCCATCGCTTTCACGCGCTTCCGTGCGCCCTTCCGCGCCGAACGCGCCCTCCGCATGCAGCTTTCGCGCACGAACTTTTTCACACCGGTGGCCAAGTTCTTCGGAATGCAGGACTTCGAAATCGGCGACGCCACGTTCGATGCTGCGTTCGTGATCAAGTCGAACGACGCGAGCGCGGTGCGCGAATTCTTCGCAGACGCTCCGCTCCGCGCGGCGATCCTGCGCGAAACGAGCCTCCACATGAGCGTGGAAGACGACGAGGGATGGTTCGGATCGAAATTCCCGCCGCACGCCGACGAGCTGCGCTTCGTGATCTCAGGACACGAGAAGGACCCCGAGCGGCTGAAGCGCTTGTTCGACTTGTTCGCCGACGCGCTCGATCGGTTGTGGCAAATCGGAGCGGCGAATCCGCGCGCGCCGGGGGTGGAGTTGTGATGCGCACTTCGGATGAAAGGTCTTGAACGCTCGCACTTCCTCATTTGCACTTCTCGCCGTTCGCATCATGGCGCTGTGGATCGCGATGGTGGCGCTGAGCGCCGTTTGCGATTTCGGTTTGATGCTCGCCGTGCCACCGGGCCATGAGATTTTCGAGGGCGGCTTCGCGCTCGGCATGGGCATCACCATCGCACTCGAACTGGCGCTCGCCGTGGCGCTTTACACGGCCGCGCCACTGTTGGTCCGCAGGTTCGGCGAACTCGAAACGAGCACGGACGTCACTGACGATCGGTTCGAAATCGGCGCCCTCGCGCTGCGCCTCGCCGGCATCTTCATCGTCGACGAAGCGCTGAGAGGGGCACCCAGGATCGTGACGGCGATCGAACGCCCGCTGGGCATCGACGATCGCGGGGAACGCTTCTTCGCGATCTCCCTCGCGTTTGCTTTCTTTGCAATCGGTGTCGCGCTGGTCTGGCGCGCGCGTCCTATCGCGAGAGTCTTGTTCCGAACGGTCGCACCGCGCGACGTCTCCGCCAGTGAACTTGCCCAAGCGATCGCGTTCTCAGGACTAGGTGTCTCGTTCTTCGTCGGAAGTCTGCCCGAGGTCCTGGAAGGAATCACCGACGCGTGGTGAGCCCCTCCGATGACGACTTTCTTCGGTCTCGGAGCGGCGAGCAGCGCATCCCACCTCTTCGTCCAAGTATTTCGTTTTTGCCGGAGAGCACGCACTGACATCGGCCGGTACCACACGATCGTCGTCGAGTCACGCGTCGCACACGAGCAACTTCATGACGAGAACACAACGCTCTCGAACAGGAGCGGCGCTCTTCGCCGGAAATTAGGACGGGCTTCACGCAGTGCCGAAATCTCGCGCAGGAATTCGGATTGATTCGGCAACCGCAGCGCGCGCTCACGGTTCAATGTCGTCATGGTCGTCGTGTGGATACATCGTTGCTCGACCGTCGTGCTCACACTGGGCCTGGTCCTCGTCGCCGTCGGCGCGATTTACTTCGTGTTCGGCGAGACACACAGCGTCGCCGCCGCGAGCCGCGCCGGAACGCTGTCCGCGAGCCGCACGAACCCCGACGAGATCTTGCGCGACGAGGCGCTCGAGATCCGTCGCCGCGTCGCCGAGTATCGTGAGCGTTCACGCGCTGAGCCTGCGAGCATCCGCATCTGGAAGGTCTATTTACTGAGCGGTCTGGCGCTCTCGCTCGTGGGTGCCGTCGGACGGTTCACGACCGATCGGAGCACGCGGCCCGAGGCGACAACGTGACTCGCGCACGCGCCGCGCCCCCCTGACGCATCGACGTCGCGCCTCGGCACGCGTCACGCTGGGACGGCTCGCGCCCGCGCCCGTTTTCAGAACGCTAGACGCAGGCCGAGCGCGATGCGCAACTCCGACGTGTTCTCGCGGCCTGAACGAATCGCGTGGCCGTCGATGACCGTCCAGCCCAAGTTGGCGTCCAGGAAGAGCGGACGCGCCACGGGAAAGAGCACGCCGAGCGCTGCGTCGAACCCGTCGAAGAACGGCGTCTCTGCTGGTGCGTCTTCCACGTCGCGACCGAGGACCATCGCGTAGATGCCCTCCGCTCGATTGGCCGACTGCAAGTACGCGCGCACGCCGAGCAACGTCGCACGGAAGTGATCGCCTTCGAAAGGGGTGCACTCGCGACCGGCGACGAGTTGCACGCGCTCGACGCCCAAGCTCACGTCCACCGCGGCCGCGCCGCGTCCCTTCTCGTCCACGAACGGGTGCGTCGGATCGACGTGGTCCGTGCCGAAGGTCAGCGAACCACGGCCGCCTGCGCCGATGTGGATCTCGTTCAGGCTCGCGCACGAGACGAACACTGCGGAGAGGGCCGCTCCGAATGCGAGCGCTCGTGGATGGAAGGCGCCTCCGTGCACGCCAGCGCAATCGCAAACGCCGCCGACGGAGTCAAGCAATCCAACGCGCCCTTGACGAAGCGCTCATCGAATCCCTGCGCGCAAGCTCGACCTTCTCGGCCGTTCGACGCCCTTAGTCAGACCGTACACAACCTCGCAGAGATTCAAACGACATGGTGTTTGCCCCGCACTTTCAGCGCATCCCGCTCCAGGCCGCTTTTCTGGTCATCGCCGCGACGGGCGCTCGCGCACAAGTCAGCTTGAGCGAGATCTTCATGAATCCCTCTGGCGCCGACCAAGGCTTGGAGTCGATCGAACTCCGTGGTGCGCCGAACGCGTCGCTCGCGGGGTGGAAGATCCTCGTCATCGAAGGCGACACAGCGACCACGACGCGCGGCACGCTCGACAAGATCGTCGACCTCGGCGCCCTCACGATCGGCGCGAACGGTCTCCTGCTCTACCGTGACGAACTTGCAATTCCGCTCAACCCGCCGCCGGACGCGAACACAGCTGTCTTCGCTCAGGACTTCTCGCCCGACATCGAGAACGGAGCGAACACTTTCCTACTCGGCTTCGGCAGTTTCACGGACGCGCTCGGCACCGATCTCGATGTCGACGACGACAACCACGTCGACGCTGGACGCCTGGTCGGCTTCAACGTCGTCGACGCGGTCTCGTACCAAGCCGCAGCGGACGAGCCCGACACCGGCGGCCATTACGCGCAGGATTTCGGTGGTTTCGTGCTGCCGGCGATGCCGACTTGGACGCCCGACGCGCTCTACCGCATCTACTCGAGCAACGGCGGCCTATGCGGAGGCTGGGCTGCGGGAGATTTGCTCGCGGGCGGCGCGAGCGTCCCGTTCCATTGGGATCCGGCCGAGATCTTCGGTCCGATCACCTCGGCGAACACGCTCGATCTCGGACTCGTCAACGCGGTCACGGCTCCCGATGCAGACGGCGACGGAGCCGGCGATGCATGCGACAACTGCGCGAGCATCGCCAACGCGAGCCAAGCCGACAGCGACGGCGACGGCATCGGCGACGCGTGCGACGTCGGAGCGCCGTTTTGTTCAGGAGATGGCTCGAGCACCGCGTGTCCGTGCGGAAACTCGATTCCGCTCGGTGAAAAGGCCGGTTGCCTGAACTCGAGCGGAACCGGCGGCAAGATCGACGCGTTCGGCGCAGCGAGCATCGCGCTCGACACGCTGACCGTTGCGGTGACGCAGATGCCGAACGGGCCGGTGCTCTACTTCCAGGGCACGGTACAGGCCGCGAGCGGCAATGGGGTTTCCTTCGGCGACGGTCTCTTGTGCGCCAGCGGTTCGATCCTGCGCCTGGGCGTCAAGTTCAATGTCGCCGGCGCCTCACAGTGGCCGCAAGCGACCGACCCGGCTCTGTCGGTGTCCGGCTCGTGCGCGCCGGGCGACGTGCGTCACTACCAAGCCTGGTACCGCGACGCGGTGAGCTTCTGCACCAGCGCGACCTTCAATCTTTCGAACGGCATCAGCGTCGTTTGGACCCTCTGAGCCGGAGACGCGCGTGCCCTCACGGTCTCGCGACCTTCGGTTTTTCTCGCCCCTTCGTTCCCAGATGAAACTCATGGAGATCCCCAACATGTCCTCGTTCACTTCCGTCCTGCGCACAGGCGCTTACTCGTTCCTCGGCGCGCTCAGCCTCGTCGGCTTTGCGGATGCGTCTGCCATCACACCCGGCAACGTCGTCGTCGTGCGCGTCGGTGACGCCGTCGCTCCGCTCACGAGCGCGGCTCAGGCCGTGTTCCTCGACGAATTCACCCCGCTCGGAGTTTTCGTGCAGACGATCGCGCTCCCGACCGCAGTCAGCGGACCGAATCAGCCGCTCACGAACTCGGGCACCGCGACTTCGGAGGGATTTCTCAATCTCTCGGCGGACAACCAATACTTGATGCACGCTGGCTACGGCACCATCCCCGGCACGTTGTCCGTTGCATCGACGGCAATCCCGGGCACGCCGCGCGTCGTCGCGCGCATCGATCTCGGTGGCAACGTCGACACGAGCACCGCGATCACCGATGCGTTCTCTGCGAACAACGTGCGCAGCGCGACGAGTGACGACGGCACGCGCTTCTGGATCGCCGGCGCCAACAGCGGCATCCGTTACGCCGCGAGCCTCGGCGCCACGACGACGACTGGTCTCAACACGACGCCTACCAACAATCGCGTCGTCACGATCGCGAACGGTCAGCTCTACGCGACCGCGGCGTCGGGTACATTCCAAGGCCTCTCCAGCGTCGGCACCGGATTGCCGACCGTGACGGGCACGAGCTACACGATCCTGCCGGGTTTCCCCGTCGCTTCCGGCCCTTCGGCGTACGACCATTTCTTCGCGGATGCGAACACGGTCTATGTCGCGGACGATCGCACCAACGGCAACGGCGGCATCCAAAAATGGACGCTCGCCGCTGGCACGTGGACGTTGCAGTACACGCTCGCGACCTCGGCGACCGTCGGTTGCCGAGGCCTGACGGGCAACGTCGTGGCCGGCGTGGCGAAGCTCTTCGCGACGACGACGACGACGCCGTTGAACGATCTCGTGACGGTCACCGACACGGGCGTGGGATCGACCTTCACGGTCGTCACGAGCGCGGCGACGAACACGGTGCTGCGCGGCGTGCGCTTCATCGCGAGCAACGGTCCGGTCGCACCGGTCGCGTTCTGCTCGGGTGATACGGTCGGAACGACGTGCCTCGCGTGCGGGAACAACGGCACGGCCGGTCGCGGCTGTGCGAACTCCTCTTTCGCGAACGGTGCCGAGCTCGTCGCGTCCGGCGCGTCTTCGCTCTCGGGCGACACGTTGGTCTTGACGGCGAACGACATCCCCGGCCCCGGTCTCTTCTTCCAAGCCAACGCGTTGGCCGGTAGCCCGATCCCCTTCGGTGACGGCATGCTGTGCGCCGCCGTCGGGATTCAGCGCATGGGCGTCGTGTTCCCGGTCGTGGGCAGCGCGTCGTATCCGGGCGGCCTCACGCCGAATCCGATGAGCATCGCGGGTGCTCCGATCTCGGCCGGCAACGTGAAGCACTACCAAGTCTGGTACCGCGACTCGGTGGCGTTCTGCACGGCGAGCACGTTCAACACGACGAACGGTGTGTCCGTGACTTGGAACCCGTGAGATCGACGACGTCGCGCAGACTGGATCTGCGCTCGTCCTGAGTGCGCTGAGAGCGACAGCACCAGATGAAGCGTTCCGCGCGAGTCCGATGGATTCGCGCGGAACGTCGTTTTCACGCGCCCGGAGTCGTCGCTCGCGTCCGCGTGCGTCCGCCTCGACGCTGGCCAGTTCGCTCTCGGCGCGACTCGGGTCGATTTCGTTGCCCACGCCTGTGCGCACGACCGGCCCCGAGATCGAAGGCGCGCTGACGCCCCGCCCTGGAAGAACGGCGTGGCTCCCGCGCCAGTTTCGCTCTGCGCGCGCGACGCGTGCTGGATCCGCGATCTAGACTCATCAGCGCATGCCCCTCCCCGACCAGCCCGCTCACGAAGAACCGCCGCACTCCCTCGCCGCCCGCTTGCGACAGCGCCTCGGCACCGACGTCGACCCGCGAGTCTCACTGCCGGGCGCAAACGACGAGGACGGGCGTGCCGCGGGAGTCGACTCGCGCGGCCCCGGTTCCACGCGTGTCTTGAATCGCCTCGAAACGCGCGCGCCGTCGGGCTCGCGCTACCGCATGCACGGCGAGATCGCGCGCGGCGGAATGGGCGCGATCCTCGAAGTGTTCGACGAGGACTTGCGCCGCCGACTCGCGATGAAAGTCATCGTCGATCGCAGGACGCAGGCGACCGGCACCGATTCGCGCAGCGTGGATCCGGCGCAACTCGCGCGCTTTCTCGAGGAAGCGCAAGTCACGGGTCAACTCGACCATCCGGGCATCGTCCCCGTGCACGAACTCGGGCTCGATGCGAACGGCCAGGTGTACTTCACGATGCGGCTCGTGCACGGGCGCGACCTCGAGGCGATCTTCGATCTCGTTGCACGAGGGCTCGAGGGTTGGTCGACGATGCGAGCGCTCGGCGTGCTGCAGAAAGTCTGCGAGGCGCTCTCGTACGCGCACGAAAAGGGCGTCGTCCACCGCGACATCAAACCCGCGAACGTGATGGTCGGACGCTTCGGTGAGGTCTACGTCATGGATTGGGGGCTCGCGCGCGTGCGCGACCACGTCGAGCGGCACGACGTGCGCATTCAGGCCGAAACCAAGCCGAATTCAGAGCACACGCCGGCGGCGCAATCGATGGAGCGCGTCGCTACCGACAGGCGCGAAGCCTCGCACGTGGACACCGAGGACGCCCTGCACACGATGGACGGCGACGTCGTCGGCACGCCCAGTTACATGGCGCCCGAGCAAGCGCGCGGACAGATCGCTGCACTCGACGAGCGCACCGACGTGTACGCCGTCGGCGCGATGCTCTACCGCTTGATCGCGGGTCAGGCGCCGTACACGACTCGCGGCGAGGCGGTCTCGGCCGTCGAGATCTGGCGCCGTGTGCTCGCCGGACCGCCTGCGGAACTCGAAGCGATCGCACCTACGGCTCCGCCCGAACTCGTCGCCATCGCGACGAAGGCGATGCAGCGCGAACCAGCCGCACGCTACCCCGACGTCGAGGCCTTGTCGGAAGACTTGCGCGCATTCCTCGAAGGGCGCGTCGTGCACGCGTTCGAAACCGGCGCCTTCGCCGAAGCGAAGAAATGGGTGCGGCGCAATCGACCGCTCGCCGGAGCCGTCGCGGCCGGACTGCTCGCGCTCTTGGCGGGTCTCGTTTTCAGCCTCATTTTCGCCGATCGCGCCCAAAAGAGCGCGGCGCTCGCCGAAGTGCGACGCCAAGAGTCCGATGCGAACGCAGCACTCGCCTCGGAGCGTCGCGTCGAAGCCGACCAGAGTGCGAAGCTCGCCGAAGAGCGCAGCATCGCCGCTGACGCGAGCGCCACGGCGGCACGACGCGAGGCCAAGATCGCTTCCGAAGTGAACTCGTTCTTGAACGACGATTTGCTTTCGGCAATGGCGCCGGAACACCAAGGCGTCGACGTCAAGGTGCGCACGGTGCTCGACCTCGCGGCGTTTCGTTTGACAGGACGTTTCGCCGACGAGCCCGCCGTCGAATCCGCCCTGCGCACGACGATCGCCAAGAGTTATTCGCGGCTGGGTAAATCCGAAGAGGCGCTGAAGCACTTTCGCCGCGCGCTCGAACTGCGCACGAAGAGTGCAGGGCCGCGCTCGGAAAAGACACTGCAATCGATGATGGACGTCGCCGAGGCGCTCCACGCCGTGGGCAAGACCGACGAGGCGATCGCGCTGGGCGCCGAAGCCGAAACGTTGTCGCGGGACATCATGGGCGAGGAACATCGCGCGACGCTCTCGGCGGTGAACAACCTCGCGCTCTTCTTTATGCAGGTCGGCAGACGGGCCGAAGCTCGTGCCAAGTTCGAGGAGATCCTGCCGATCCAAGTGCGCCTGTTCGGCCCCGACAACGACAACACGCTCACGACCGAGACCAACATCGCCGTGCTGGATCACAAGGAAGGACGACTCGTCGCTGCAGCGGAACGCATGCGCCACGTCTTCGAACGTCGCCGCGATACGTTGGGCAAGAAGGATCCGGAGACGATCGACGCACAGTCTCGGCTCTCTGCGCTGCTGTGCGACATCGGTGACTACGCGGGCAGCGAGCGCGAAGCCCGTGAATCACTCACCGCCTTGCGCGAGTCCGTCGGGCCGGACCATCCGCGAACGGCAACGGCGGCAGGAAATCTGGCTCGCGCACTACTGATGCGCGGCCGCGTGAGTCAAGCCGAGCCGTTGTTCGCCGACGCCTTGCGCATCTTGCGTGCGACGTTTGGAGAGGAACATCCGCGTACACTCGCAGCGCGGCACAACCATGCGGCTTCGATCGTCAGTCCAGCGCGCTTACCCGAAGTCCTCGAGTTGCACCGCGGCATCTACGCCGATCGCTTGCGCATTTTCGGCCCGAAGCACCTCGACACCCTCGAGTCGCAGAATTCACTCGCCATCGCGTTGAAGGACTCAGGGGCGCTCGACGAGGCGTTGCAGATGTTGAGGGACTTGGTCGCCGTGCACACGGAGATCCTGGGGACCGATCATCCGACCACGATCGTCGTCCGCGAAAACTTGGCCGGCGTGCTGCTCGCGATGAACGATTGCGCGGCCAGCGTCCCGATCGTGCGCGAAGTGCTCGAAGCGCGTCGGCGCGTGCTGGGCGAAGCGCATCCCGACGTCACGAAGAGCATGTTCAATCTATCCGTGTCACTGAAGTGCGCGGGCGACGTGGAGGGCGCGCTGCAGTTGCTCCTGGCCACACTCGAGCGTGCGCGCGCGATGTCGGACAAGAAGAACCCTCTCGCCTCGCTGTCTCTGCGCTCCATCGGCGACATCCACATCTCCCTGGAGAGGCTCGACGAAGCGCGTTCCGCGTACGAGGAAGCGTTGGCGATTCAGCGCGCGTACCAGGACGACGATACCGACGCCGGATACTTGCTCCATCAGATCGGGTACTGCCTCTACAAAGCCGACGACTTCGAGGGCGGGTTGAAGGCCGTGGACGAGGCGTACTCGATCCGCGAACGCTTGCTCGGACGCGATGCGCCCGGCACACGCGCCTCGTTGTACTTACGTTGCTGCTGCCTCACCAAGTTGAAGCGTTTCGCCGAGGCAGAACCGGGCCTCGTCGACGTGATCGAGCGGATCGGGCGCGCTCCCAAAGTCGACGAAGCTTGGAAGAGTCGAGCGCAGCAATTGCTCGACGAAGTGCGCGCCGAGATCCAGGCCACGGCACCGACGGCGAAGTGACGGCGAAGTGACGGCGCGCGTCAGCGTCTCAGCGCTTGACCGCCGTGCTCGCGTAATCGACCGCCAAGCGCGCCATCACTCGTGCGCCGACGGTCAGTGCGTTCTCGTCCAGGAAAAAGCGCGGCGAGTGGTTCGAGTCGGCTGTGGCGACTTTGTCCTTCGGCGTCACGCCGAGGAACACGAACAGGCCCGGAACGACGTGCGCGTAGTACGAAAAGTCCTCGGCGCCGGTGATCTTGCGCACATCCTCGACCTGGCCAGGCACCGTGCGCTCGAGTGATCCGCGCATGCGTTCGACGAGGTTCGCATCGTTCGCCGTCACGGGATATCCCGGTTCGATCTTCACGATCGCGCGCGCTCCGTGCGCTTCGGCCGTCTTCTCGGCGATGCGCTTCAACTTGGCGTGCACGTCGTCGCGCATTGCGGCATCGAAGGTGCGGATCGTGCCGACGAGGCGAGCTCGGTCGGGGATGATGTTGTTGCGCACGCCCGATTCGAATTGACCGACGGTCACGACGACGGGTTCCTTCGTGAGGTCGACACCACGCGACACGATCGTCTGCAACGCGCCGACGATTTCACTGCCGACCATGATCGGATCGATGCCGCCCCACGGTTTCGACCCGTGCGTCTGATGCCCTTCGACCGTGATCTCGAACTTGTCCGCAGCCGCGAGCACCGGGCCGGAACGAATGCCGACGACTCCGGTCGGCATGCCCGCGAAGACGTGAAGACCGAAGACGACGTCGACTTTGGGATCGAGCAGAACGCCCTCTTTCACCATCAATTCGGCACCGGCCGGGTATTCGTCGCGAGGCACACCTTCCTCAGCGGGTTGGAAGATCAGCACGATTTGACCGGCGATTTCCGCTCGATTCGCCTGCAACGCATCCGCCGCGGCGAGCAACATCGACGTGTGCGCGTCGTGCCCGCAAGCGTGCATCACGGACACGGTCTTGCCCTCGTACGTGCCTGTCGCGGTGCTCTTGAAAGGCAGGTCGACTTCTTCCTTCACGGGCAACGCGTCCATGTCCGCGCGCAGAGCAACGACAGGACCGGGCTTGCCACCGACGATGACGGCCTTGACGCCGTGCTTGGCGATGCCGGTCGTCGGCGTGAGCCCCATCTCGCGCAAGCGCTCGGCGACGAAACGCGCGGTCTCGACTTCGCGGTTGGAGAGTTCCGGGTGTTGGTGCAGATGACGCCGCCACTCGACGAGCTTGGCTGCGTTCGCCGCGATGCGTGCATCGATCGCGTCGGTCAACGCGAGAGGAGCACTCGCGCCGGCGACGGTCATGGAAGCGTGCTTCGTCTCGGTGCGCGTGCTCGAACTCGAACACGAGGTGGCGAGCAGTGCAGTGCCGATGAGGACGGGTGTGGTGGCGAGCGAGGTGAGACGATGCATGCCTGGAATTCTCCTGACCGAACTCAGCGCATGCTACTCGAACCGAGAATTCACCCCTGCGACGCCAACGGGTTTGCGCGTATCCCGCGCAAAGTCGATCTCGGGTGCGCTGTCCCCAACGCGACGACGAAGTCCCTGGTGGAGCCGTCGTCCGCGACGGTGACGTCGCCGCCCGCTCCCGCGCCCGAAGCCGTCGCGTTCACGGCGACGCCGCCCGCACGCAGATCGAACGGTCAACCGAGCAGCGCCGGATCGTTCGCGACGACCGTGCGCACGTACGAGAAGCCCGTCACTGAGTTGTTCGGGTCGACGTTCGCTTGGATCTCGAGCACGAAGTTCGCGTACGTCGTCGGCACCGATGGATCTTGGTGACTCGTCGAGACGAGGAGGTGATTGCTGCCGAGCGCCCATGCGCCCTCGCTGCGGATCAGGCCCAGTGGATTCCCAGGCGGGGCCGGGTTCGGCCACTGGATCTCTTGCGTGTAGTCGAAGCGCCGTACGTCGTAGCGCGTGCCTAAGAGGACCACCGTGTTGGCGGAAGCGGTCGTTGCGAGTGCGCAATGCGCGGCAAGGCCTGAAAACAAGAGGGTTCAGCGTGACATGAGGATCGCAGGTGTCGAGAACGCTTCTCGAGGATCTTGGATGCGCGCGTTCGACGGCACGCATTCCGAACGAGGACCGATGCGAGCCCCCCGGGCAATAGACTCGCGGAAAGTTCGAGCGGAACTCCATGCGATCGAGCGTGTTCGAGCCGAGCCCCACGCATCCGGTGCGATGCACTACCCGCTTGCTCACCGAGCCCCTCCTCTTCGCTCTCGCGCTTCTGCAAGAGCCACACGCCGTCACCGAGAAACAGGCTCTGTTTCGCATCCCCGATGTGACCGGAAAGGCCGTGCGCGTTGCCGACTGCGATGCCGACGGGCTCGACGATCTGGTGGTGCAACGTGTCGACGCGCAGGGTGTCGCGCAACGCATCGACCTGGTCTCGACGCGCGACGGAACGCTCGTGAGCGTTCTGTGGCGACGCTATCACTCCGAGCCGTTTCCGACGAGTTGGGATGCAGGCGGAGATCGCGATGGCGATGGGACGCCAGATCTCGTCGTCGGATTGCCGTGGTCCGCGTCGAATGCAGGCCGCGTGATCGTCGTGTCGGGCTGCACGAGTGCGCGCCTCTTCGAACTCGAAGGCGACGTTTCCAACGCGCGCCTCGGCACGAACGTGGCGTTCGTGGGTGACGTGGATTGCGACGGTCGCTCGGACTTCGTCGTCGGCACACCCGAAGCTGCGCTAGAAGACGATGCCGCCGATAGGAACTTCATGGCGATCGTCTCGAGCACGACGCGACGGTGGCACGACCACGATCCGACGAATGATGACGTGCTCCCGTTCCTTCAGCGCAGACTGGACGAGCGCGCGTCCGGCGCCGGACGGGTGACGTTGCACTCGGGAATGGGCGGACGCGAAATGTGGCGCCGGACAGGCGCGGTGCGCGGCGGAGGATTCGGTGCAGAAGCGCGCGCATTGGACGATCTCGACGCAGATGGCTGTCGCGAACTTTGGGTGCGCGGCGACGCACTCTCGCGCGAAGCGGCGCACATCCTCTCGGGGAGTGACGGAACGTCGCGGCCGATGCCGTTCGAGTTTCGTCGCGGCATTCGAGCCGGTGGCGACGTCGATGGAGACGGAACGCCGGAGATCCTCGGATCCGGGGACGGACCGCTCTGGCGCAGGCTCGATGGAACGCCACTCTTCTCCCTTCCGAATCTCGACTGGTGTCCGTCTTCGACGGAGATCGCGAAGGCGATCAGCGATCTCGACGGCGACGGTTGTGACGAGGTCGTGGTCGGCGAGCCGAACTTCGGGTTGCCGGCTCACCATCCGAATGTGCCACCGGGGACGAAGGTGCCGGATATCGGTGCGATGACGATCGCGGAGGCTCTCGGGATCGAATCCGATCCGTGGCACATGGGACCGGAGGCGGGTGCGGCGGTCGTGTACTCGGGGCGCACGCGTGAGGCGATTTTTGGAGTGTGGGGTGTGGGGTCGGGCTTCGTGGGAGTGGGAGCGGAGGTGCTGACACTCCCCGATGTCGACGGGGATGGAGCGGCGGATGTGCTCGTGGGCGGGAGTCGGAATGCGTATGTGTTTCGAGGTCCGGGTCGGAGAGCGCGCTGAGGGAGAGATCGGGGTGGATTTCGCTCGCGAGATGGGGATGAAAAGGAATCAGGCCGCGTGACACGGGTGTCGGCGCGGCCGGAGAGGCTGTCAGTCGGATGTGGGCCTTGACCGGAGCGGACGCGTCGAGCAGACGCGGCGCAACGATGGACCGGCACGGAATCCTCTGGTGGCTGAACGTCTCAATGAAATGACTCCGGCCGCGCGACAGAAAGTCACGCGGCCGGAGATGCTGTCGGTCTGATGTGGGCCTTGACCGGGGCGGACGCGTCAGGCAGACGCGACGCAACGGGAGACCGGCACAGAATCCTCGGTTGGTTGAACGTCTCAATGAAATGACTCCGGCGCGCGACAGAAGGTCACGCGGCCGGAGATGCTGTCGGTCTGATGCGGGCCTTGACCGGGGCGGACGCGTCAGGCAGACGCGACGCAACGGGAGACCGGCACAGAATCCTCTGCTGGCTGGCCGCGGCGAATCCGCCGCGGCGGGCTAGCTGATGCCGGCAAATTTGCCGTCACGGGGCCCAAGTCAACGTAACCGCATTGGTCAAATTGAACAGCGACGCAGTGCAGAACCCCATGGCCGAATCCCTGTACCACGTCTGATAGTGCCGCACATCGCCTGCATTCGTCGCACCGGCGAGGTGAATCGGAGCCGGCGTCAACCCGCCCGGGTACGACGACGTGCCCGAGCTCGCGAACACGACGCCCAAGCGCACGATGCCCGTTCCCGCGCACAACTTGCCGTCGCCGAACGGAATCTCCGTCTGACCCGCACCTTGGTAATAGAGCCCCGGACCATTCGGGACGAGCGTGTTCGTCAGCGTGAGCGAGTCCGCCGCGATGCGCGCGATCCCGGATCCCGCCAACTTGCCGCCGACCGCCGAGACCGAGCTCGGGCAACCGTTGCCCGCTCCGCCTACCGCCGCACACGGGCACGCAGCCGACGAGCCGTCGCCGAAGCAGAAGCCCGTGAACGTCGTCGGTTGGAACTTCTGGTTCATCCACACGAACGTGCCCGAGCAGCGCCCGTAGACCATGTCGTTGTCGCCGTCGTTGTCGATGTCGAACGCAGCCACGTCGAACGTGCCGGTCAGATCGCTCGCGTTCATCCCGACGACGCCGAACCAACCCGAGGTGCCAGCTTCTTCCTTCATCAGGATCTCGGTGCCGGGAGTGCCGCCCAAGTTGTGGAAGATGTTGCTGCGGCCGCCGCAATTGAAGACGTCGACGTCGAAGTCCGCGTGGATGGAATCCTTCCAACCGTCGCCGTCGAGATCGACGATCAAATTCGTGCCCGAGAAACCACCGTCCGTGTCGTTCACATAGCCGTACACGCGCAAGGCGCCCCAAGTGACTCGACCGAGCGCATCGGTGCTCAGATTGAAGCGGTACCCGTCCTGCCCGTCGTCGCTCATGATGATGTCGGGGCGATTGTCGTTGTTCAGGTCGCCGACGTCGACGTGGTAACTCGCCGCGCTGCCAACTTGCCCTGCGTACTTGCCCTGCGGAAAAAAGCCGACGTTCGTCGGTTCGTTGTACGCGACCGAGATCAGCGATCCGGCACCGGTTCCCGTTACGCCCGAAGCGCGCACGATGTCCTTCAACCCGTCGAGGTTCATGTCGACGATGTTGACCGCCGATCCGAAACGCACGTCCATCATGAACTGGGTCATCCGCGTGAACACCGAGTCGGTGAAGTTGCCAGCCCCGTCGTTGATGAGCAAGCGGTCGTAGAGTTCGCCCGCGCCTTCGCCGTCGTAATTGGAGAAGTAGAGATCGGCGAAGCCGTCGCCGGTCACGTCACCCGCGTCGACCCCGCAGAAATTGGGCGAGATCGGAAACGTCGGGATGCGGTTGTTCTCGAAGCGCAGTCCGAGCCACACACCGCCCGAACTGCCGAGATTCCTGTACACGCGCGGATGACTGATGTGCTTCGGTTGACCGGCCGATCGCGTCGTGCAAGTCACCACGTCGAGCCAGGTGTCGTTGTCGACGTCGACGAAGACCACGTCGCGGTCATTGGTCGCCGTCAGAAAGCCCATGTCGCCCACGACGTCCGTCGCGCTCGCGTACTGCGCGCTGCGGTCGACGAGCTGACCGTTCTCGTTCATCAGGAGAAAGTTGGGGTAGCGTCCCCCACTGGTCGCCGGCTGCTTGCGGACGATGACGAGGTCGGTCCAACCGTCCTTGTTCAGGTCACCCCAGGCCATGTCTTTCTCCTGCGTGTCCCCCGTGATGTGCGTGGCGGGCGAGCCGTCGGGATTCTTCAGACGAGAGCTCTGCTGGACGAACGTTGCCCAGTTGTTGTTGAACTGAGCGGATGCCGAGAGCGCGATGGACGCGACTGCGCACGAAATCGAAGCGACGCGGAACAGCGGTGACATGGGACCTCGACGGATGAAGGTGAGAGTGGGCCGACTGCGACTCATTCTAGAGGAGCTCGCGCAGGTCGGCTACGCAGCATTTTTCAAAGTGTCCGAGCCTGCGGCTGAAACGCTCCCGGGCCGGCGCCGTGCGCTATCGGGCGGTGGCGCACTCAGTCGAGGAACTCGACACGGCCCGTGCTCAAATCGTACTCCGCCCCCACGACGAGGAGCCCGGAACCGAGGATCAGACTCTCGATCAACTCGGACCCGTGACGCAACTGGTTCACGGACGCGCGGATATTGGCGCGCGTAGCCAACGCCAAGAGCTCGGCCCGCTCGCGCTTTGCACCGGCTTGATAGAGCGGTTCGACGCTGGGCAGGATGCGATTCACGATCGACATCACGTTGTGCGTGCTGGGCGCCGCCGATCCGCCGAGCGCGTCGAGCGTCGCACTGACCGCGCCGCATTCCGTGTGCCCCATCACGACGACGAGCTTCGTCTCGAACTGTTCGGCCGCGAACTCGACACTGCCGACCTGACTCGGCGCGACGATGTTTCCCGCGACGCGGATGACGAACAGGTCGCCGAGGCCTTGATCGAAGACGATCTCGGCCGGCACGCGGCTGTCGGAACAACCGAGCACGATCGCGAACGGCCGCTGGGCTGCGGACGGCACACCCAGACGCATCTGTCCGCCGACGGGCTCGCCGCCGTTGACGTGGTCGACGAAGCGGCGATTGCCTGCGATGAGGAGTTCGAGCGCTTCACGTGCTTTCATCGGGCGACGATGCTACCCGCGCGCGCTCGTGACTGTCACCCAACGCTGCGCCACGGCCTTCAAGTCGGGCTCGGGCGCACGGGCTTCGCCGAAGTAATGCGACTCTAGGCTGTCGATCTCACGCGCGATCGCTTCGTGATCGGCGGGTGCGAGCCCGTTCTCGGTCTTGATCTCGCGCAGGAGGCCGAGCACGGTGAACGGCGTCACCATTTCGGGCACGCGGAAGCGAGCGGTCTCGACAGCAACGGTCCGCGGGCGTGAACGCAAGCCGAAATAGGCGAGGCTCGCGACCACGATCACACCCAACAGAACCCACGGCCACACGCGGCGCGGGGTGCCGTAGCGCGCCTCGAGATCCACCACCGCACCTACCGTGGCCAAGTCGGCGTCGGCGTAGCGGAAGTGCTCGTTCGTCGCGACCGGGAGACGCGCGGTGGCGAACTCGAAACGACTCGGGCGCTCGGCGAGGCCGTCCTTGGCGCGCAGCTGAATCGTCCACGAGCGCTCGGTGAGCATCGACACGCCGTCCTCGTCGAACTTCACGATCGACGGGCCGTGATCGTTCTCGCGCGCGACGTCGAATCCGCTCGGCGCAAAGGTCGCGATCGCATCGAAAGTCGGTACGAGTCCGTGCGCTGTTGCCTTCACTTCGAGAACGAGCTTCTCGTCCTTGGCTTGACGCTCGTCGAGAGTCTGCGTCAGCGTGAGCAAGGTGACCGGTCGCGCATCATCCGAATCGGCGCGTGCATCGATCACGAGCGCCGCCGACTCGACCGGAACGACCGCGTAGCCGCTCGTGTCGAGGAAGTCGAGATCGAGGCGCAACGCGGGAATGCGATCGACTTCGGGGCCCTTCGCTTTCAGGAGCACGTAGGCGTAGGGCGTGCGCCGCCAACCGTCCTCCGCCTCGGGCTTCGAACGCACGGCCGGATCGTTGAACGTCACGGACGCGACTTCGAAATGCTCCGACAAGGTCTCGCGCAGAGCTGTCTCGAACTTGTCGCGGTAGTCCTCGAGCGGACGCCCGTAGTTGTACGAAAAATTCTGGCTGTTCTGATTCTGCAGGTACTTCGAGAAGCCACCGGACTCGCGCTCGATCTCCTTCGTGTGCCGCAGATCGACGCGCAATCCGAATGGACGCTCGTGACCGACTCGCTCACCCGCTTCGAGGCGCGCCTCGAGTTGGATCTCAGAGGTCAGGTCACGGTAGTACGTGTAGATCTCGCGGATTTCGCGCGCACGCTCGTGCTCGCCGACGATCGCAAGGCCTTCGCGCACGTAGCGGAATTTCACCGACGGAGAGACGCTGCCGACGCGCGTGACGAGTGAGTTCACGAACGCGGCCATGTGGCGTTCGGCACGGTCCACAGGCACAGAGACGAGTGCTGCGCGCACCTTGGCGATCTCTCCAGCGGCGAGGACCTTCTTGTGGTCGACAGCTTTCAAATCGCACGCACCGAGCGCCGCGTAGAACCACATCTCGTACACCGTCGTCGTCTCGTCTTCGACGGCGAGCGACGGCAGGACGGTCGCGTAAGCCTGCGCTGCACGCGCGAACGACGCGAAGGCCGCGCCACGTCGGCTCGAGTATTCGGAGTCTTTCTCGATGCTGGCTTTGTACTCGTTCGCATCGTGTGCGAACGAAGCCTGCGCGAGCAAGAGTCGCCAATCGTCCGCGTGCTTCGCGAGCGCCGACTCGATCGTCGCGAAACCGCGCTCGTACCCAGCGATCACTTCGGCCTCGATGTCCTTCTCGCGACGCTTCGTCTTCTTTTCATCCTGCACGGCCGGGTCGCGCCACACCGTCGCGAGATTCAGGCGCATCTTCTCGAGCAGCGCCGCGAGCATCTTCGTGTCGAGACCGGCCAGCGATCCGAAGATGCCCTCGATGGTCTCGATCTTGTAGACCTCGGCCTGACTGTGCACGCCCATGAACGCGTTCGCCAGTTGATCGGGCTCGAGCACCACGCCGACTTTCGTCAGCCGTTCGTTCCACTCGCGCAACTCGGCGAGATTGCGATCCTGCTTCGAGCGCGTGACCGGAATGCTGTTGGCGCGCTCGTCGAATCCGTACATGAACATGTAGCGATTCGTGAGGTTTTTGTCGGCGTTCGGGTCGTGGTTCTTGGTCCAGACGCGCAAGAATTCAGCGCCGAGTTCGCGCGCTTGACGCGGGTGCGAAGCCGCGAGCGCTTCGATGTAGGGGAACGCGGTGCGATCCTCGGCCACCTTCAAGTAGAGCTGCGCGAGCACCATGTCGAAACGCGGCCGCAACGTCGGCTGTAGATGTGAGAGCCAGGCGTCGCTCGGACGGATCGAGAGCACTTTGTCCGCGCGAATCGCTTTCGCGCCGTTGTTCCCGCCGAAGCGCACGTTGTTCTCGTAGTAGAAGACGTTGCCGTAAGTGTCGCGCTGCATGCGCGGACCGAGCGACGTCGAATCGTCGAGTTGGTAGGTGACGAGCGCCTCCTTCAACCAATTCGTGGCGAGCACTTCGAGCGAGTCACGCCACTCGGCCGCTCGTTCGGGCGCGACCGCCAAGAGCGTGTCCGCCGCCGTCGTCTGCAACTGCAACAACTTGAAGCGCTTTTCGCCGTCCGACGGTTGCGCCGACAGCGCCAACGACGTCGACGAGCCGATCGCCGACAAGATCTCCATGCCGCGCTCGGGTCGCTTCGCGAAACTCTCGTCCAGCCAGGCTTGCCCCAGCTCTTTCTGCAACTTCGGCGCGATGTCGACTGCGCGCGTCAGCGCTTCCGTCTTCGCTTCGGCCTTGACGTCGCCCTCCGCGAGCACGGCTTGCGTCGCTTTCCACGCGTCGACGAGCCACGTCGTTTTCTGGTCTTTGTCGAAGCACGCCATGCGATGGCGCGCGATCAAGTTGAGCGCTTCGCGATCTCCGTCGGCCTCGGCCTTTTCTGGGCTGGGCAGGAATTCGCCCATGTGCCACGGCTCGTTCGCCGCGACCAGCACGCGCGCGAGTCGACGTCGGTCGAGAGCTGCATCCTGCGAGTCGAGCGCCGGTCGCGCCGCGGCGAGGAAGTCCTCCATCTGGTGCCCCGAGTCCAGCGCTTGGCGCAGGATCTGGCCCAGTTTTTCCAGGTTTTCCTTCGCGAGCGCGAGCGGCGCCGCCTCGGCCAGCGCGAGCACGTCGGCCGGCGAAAAACGATTCTTCTCGACGTACGGTTGACCTGCTTGCGGAACGCTCGGCCGGTTCTGCGGACCCTGTTGGAGGTTCGCGAGCAGTCGCTCGTACGCGGGTTTCTTCTCCGCCTCGGTGAGCGAGGCCAAGTACGCATCCACGGACTTCCAATCGCCGAGCGTGACATGGCGCTGGAAGAGTTTCAGTTCGGCTTCGAGTGCTTTCGCATCGGCAGCCTTCTTCGCGGCCTCGTCGGATTTTTTCTTGGCTTCGTCGGCCTTCTTCTTCGAAGCCGCCTCGGCTTCCTTCTTCTTCGCGAGCGCGGCTTCGTCGAGCGGAACTTCGGGCTCGGAACTCGGAGGCGCTTGCGCAGGTTTCACTGCGGGCGCAAGCGGAGCCGACGTCGTCGCCGCCGCTTCGTCGGGGGCTGGCTCATCCGGCGCGTTACCCTTCGACCACGCGGCGAGAATGGCCGAAGGACGCCGGTCGAATTCGAGCTTCTTCAACTTGTCGAGGCGCGGACCGGGCGCGGTCGCGGCGGGCTTCGGTGCGTCTCCCTGCACCATGGGCTCGTCCATCGGAGGCGGCGGATCTTCGCGGCCCATTTCGATGATCTCGATCGCTTGGCCCCCGATCGATTGGATGACCGTGACTTGCGCGCGCGCACCAAGGATCGGTGACGCTGCGGAGATGAGGGTCAGAATGACTGTGCGAGCCGACATGAAAGCAGGCCTTCGATGGGAAAACACGGTGTGCGATTCACACCTGTGTGGGGAAACGACGCGCGAACGAAATCCAAATCTCGCCACGAACTCGACGGAGGAATAAACGACTGCGAGAACGGCGCACATCGAAACGTGAGGGACGTCTGCGCTCTCCCCGTGCTCACGAACGGAGGGAACACGCCGCGCGCGTCACGAAACCTCACGACACGATGCTTGCGAAGAGCATCCGAGTCGGTCCGGCTGTCAGTGAGCACACACACTCATCCGACACCGCCCGCACTCAGGAATTCCGCGACTACGATCCCGAGCCATCCGGCGCCGGACCTGCGCTCGCGCCGCGCGCGTCCTTCGACTTCGGGCTCTGTTTGCCTAGGTTGTTCGGGCCGCGACCGCGACCGGTTCCGCAACCCTTTCACTGTGACGGCAGAGGTAATCCCTGCAAGTCTTCGAGCGACATGCGCTCCAGTCGGATGGCCGCTTCGAGATCCTTTTCGGCGACGCGCGCCACTTCGACCTCGCTGCGATCCTGCGCTTCGCTCGCGAGCAATTTGTAGTTCTGTCGCGATGCGTCGATCACCGGCCCCCATTCCGCCCGCGGCGCGCCTTCGAGGCGCAAGAGCCACGTCGAGTAGTACTGCGCGTTGGCGAGCGCGTTGCGCGCGTCGGCGAGCAGCGCTCGGTCGGCGTCCTTGTCGCTCGTGATCTCGGCGACGACCTGTTCGAGCTCGGCTTTCGCTTCGAACAATTTGCCGGTGAACTCGCGCGCCTTCGCGCGTTCGACGCGCAGCGAGCGCGCCTCGTGCTTCTGCTCGGCCGAAAGTAGCGCGAGCGCCTTCGTGAACGCCTCGTCCGCGTTCGTCCACTCTCCCCGGGCTGCCTCGTCGCCCTCGGCAGCCGCGATGGTGCGCGCGTTGTCGGCCGCCAGTCGCGCCGTCGACACGAGAGCGGCGATTTCGTCTCCGCGCAATCGATCTTGCCCAGGTCCGAAGTGGTACGCACCGGCTGCGACCGGAACCAAGAGCCACGCCAACAGGAACAATCGTCTCATGCTTTTCCTCCGCGCCAGAACGGCCCGATCATCCTATCTCCCCAGCGCTCGCAAGTTGCGCCCCCCTTGAATTCGGCTGTTTTGCAGCTGAAATACGCGCCCTTTTCCGCGGCAAGCCGCAGAAATGGAGCAGCAGGGGCAGGAGCGCGAGCACCAGAGCACCCGTTCCGACTGCGATCAAGGCGTATTCGCGCACCGTCAAGCGACGCAGCGGCGATTCTCCCTCCAGCTCGAAAGCAGAGCCGATCAGGCTCGTCGGCAAGTGCGCTTCGTTCGCGTCGTGAAAGGAGCCGCCCAGTCGGGTCGCGATCTGGCGCAGCATCATCACGTCTTGGCGCGAGTTGGCCCCGTCGATGAACTTGCCCGCTTTCGAATCGCCGACGCCGATGACGACGGTCGCGTGTACGGACTCCGGCATCGTGGGCATGCCCGTCGCCGGCACCGTGTCGCCGTCCGAAACGACCACGAGCGTCGTGCTGTCCGGATTCCAAGGAGCCGCGATCTTGGCCGCTTCCGTGAGGCCGTCGAAGAGTTTCGTCTTGCCCGACTTGAAGGCGAAGTGCATCGGCAACTCGCCGAGAATGTTGCGCACGACTTCGAAATCGCGCGTGTCGACGACGACGGCTTTCGCGCCGTTGTAGACAGCGACGATGCTGACGCGGTACTGCTCGAACGGCACGCGCTCGAAGAACGAGAACAGGACTTCGCGCGCGCGCTGCATCCGACTGAGGTCGTGCTTCGGCCCGGCGTCGACGAGGCGCATGCTCGGCGAAACGTCGAGCACGACGAGCACGTGTTTCGGATCGGTGACGCTGGAACTCGCGCCTGCGTTGCGGTCGTGTCGCGTCGGCGGCAAGAAAAAGAGCAGGACGAGTCCCCACGCGAGGGAGCCGGCCGCGAGCACACGCAGTGTCGGAGCCGATCGCGCCCACCACGCCGGTTTCGCGCTCGCCCCGAAGGCGAGACGTGCGACTCGCTCGACCCGCGCGGCGTGCAACCACTCGGCGCACACTGCGCTGAAGAGTGTGATGCCCGCCGCATAGAGTGCGTATGTCGTGCCGTCTACCACGGCGTGTACCGCAACCCGAAGGCCGAGAGCAGCATCAACACGAGGATCGCGAGCCCAGCCAGGCAGTACGGCGCGAAGGCGTCGCTCGCCTCGGGCTGCGTCTTCTCCAGGCGTGCCCGCTTCATCTGGTCGATGCGCTCGAAGATGTGCGCGAGCCCGTCCTTGTCCTCGGGCTTGAAGGCTTCGCCGCCGGTGAGTGCGGTGATGCGCACGATCTCTTTGGGAATCGCGCCCTCGGCGATGTGCACGGCGAAGACCGTGATTCCGTCGGCGGCGAGTTCGCGTGCGACGACTTCGTCCTGACCGCCGGACAAGTCCGAGCTGAATCCGTCACTCACGAGGAGGATCATGCGATCTCCTTCCTCACGCTCGATCAGCACGGTGCGGCACGCACGCAGGGCTTTCGCGATCGACGTTCCGCTGAACCAATTGGGCAGATTGCGCGGATGCATGAACGGCGGAGCGCATCGAAACGCTGACACGTCGGTCGTGAGCGGCACCCAGTGCAAGACGGTGTTGCCGAAGAACGTCAATCCGAACGCATCCCCCTTGCGGTAATCGAGGAAGCCGTTGATCGCGTCCATCGCCGCTTCGTAGCGATCCTGCGCGCCGAACTTCTCCATCATGCTGCCCGAGACGTCGACGCAGAATTGGATGTTCGTGAGCGCGCGCTTCGAACTCGGCTCGGACAGAGCCTGCGGCCCGGCGAGCAGTACGACGGCGATCCCGAGAACCAGAGCCGGCAACGAAGCAACGCTCGCGAGCAACGCGAGCAACTTTCTTTGCGTCGTGTGTCGCGCATGGTCGAAGGGCAAGGCCACGCTGACGCCACGTCGGTTCCACGTCCACAAGAGGAGCGCTGCCGGCAGGACGAGCAAGAACAACACCGACGGATGACGGAAGATCGCGAAGGGTTCCATCAAGCGCTCCTCGGCAAGTCGATCGCGTCGGGTGCGAGTCCGCGGTACGGCTCGAGCAGCGACTCGACGTCGACCGAGCCTGATCCATCGGGCGCGTGGAGCCACTGCTCCAGACCTCCGAAGAGCGGGCCGGCTTCGGCGTGCGCACGCAGGAAGGGCAGCAGCTCGCTCGATGATTTCGACTCCAGCGCCAGGCGTTTGCGCCAGTACGCGACGAGTGACATCTCGAGTTGCGAGCGCTCGCCTTCGCTCAATTCACCTCTGCGTGCGCGTTCGACGAGGACGCCCAAACGCTCGACCAACGTCGGAGCGGACACCGCACCGGCTGCATCGCCTGCGCGCGCTTTCTTGGCGGCCGACAGGAAGTACCACGCCAGCCCTAGAACCCACACGACTGCGGCGCCGATCATCCACGAGGTGTAGCCACCGAAATTCGGCACGCGTCCCGCGCGCGGTGTCGCCGGACGCACGAGTCCCGACTCGAGCTGCGATTCGGCGCGAAACGCCAGCTCCGGGGCACCTGACAAGGCCGTACCGTCCTTGCGTCGCAAACCGAGGCGCGCGTCGAATTCCCCCGCCTCGAACGCCGTGCATTCGATGTCGTAGCGCAGCGCGTCGCCGTGCGGTCTCGTCGCGACGATGCGGACGTGAAGCGGCGACTGCGGATCGAGCGGCACACCTTCGATCTCGCTGCCGGCGATCACGACTTCGTCGAAGCGAATCGGCAGGCCGATCGTCGCCCGACGGACGCTCTGCGCCGGCGCCCCACTGCACAGGGACACACTGCAGAGGGACACAGCGCACAGTGGTGACACAGCGCACAGTGCGAACACGAGAGCAAACGTTGCGCGCAGCATCAGCGCGTCCCCCGCGCCGCGAAGCCGCGCTGCTTGAACAGACGTCGCAACGCGACCTCGTACGGTCGGCCGATCTCGATCGGCAGATGGTCCATGCCGGCCGAGCGACACGCGCGCGCCACGGATTCTTCATCGAGCCACGTGCGCTTGCCGAAGGTCACGAACTCTCGCCCCGTCTCGGCTTCACGCGCTCGCACGAAGCCCGATCCGCGCAGACCGCGCTCGGCGGGATCGACGAACTGCAAGACGACCACGTCGTGCACGTGAGCCAGTTTCTTGAGCGCCGCACTTCCCTCTGGATCGTGCAGATCGCTCAAGACGACGACGAGCGCGCGCTGTCTGAGCGTCGGCGCGAGTTCGGTCACGCGTCGCGCGAGCGTCGTCTTCTCGTCGAACCGGAACGTGCGCAGGCGCAAGATCCACTCGAGAGCTCGCGCACGCGACAACGTCGGTTCGACGCGTAGATTGCGCTCGCCTACGCCGATCACGCCGACCGGACTGGCGCGATCGAGCGAGGCCAAGGCGATGCCGCCGGCGACGAACAAAGCCAACGCGTACTTGCTCTGATGCGTCGAGCCGACCGTCATCGACGCCGATGTGTCGAGCAAGAGCAGACACGGCACGTTCTTCGGCGCCTCGTATTGCTTGACGTGGTACTGCTTCGTGCGCGCCGTCACGCGCCAGTCGATCGACTTGACCGAATCACCCGGCTGGTACGGACGCGATTGAACGAACTCGGTGCCTGACCCGAGGAACGGCGAGCGATCGATTCCGTACGACAGGCTCGTCGCGAGTTTCTTGATCGCGATCGTGAACTGGCGCGCGTCGAGCGTCGCGAAGTCCTCGAGATAGCCCTCCGCGAAATGCATCGGTGCCGCGCTCAACTCACCGCGATCAGGCGCGGTGCACCGAGACCTTGGAGCAGATCTTCGAGCACGTCGCGACCCGTGCGTCCTTCGGCGATCGCTTCGTACTTGAGCCGCATCCGGTGCAGCATCGCGTCTTCGGCGAGGGCGAACAGATCCTCGGGGATCGCGTAGCTGCGTCCGTGCATCAACGCTCGCGCACGCGAGGCTTTGACGAGCGAGATCCCCGCGCGCGGTGAGCACCCCAGTTCGATCGCCGGATGCACGCGCGAGCGATTGACGAGTTCGACCACGTGGCGCACGAACGTGTCGCTGACGTGCACTTCGTTGACTGCTTGCATCGCGGCGACGATCTCGGCGTTCGAACCGACGGGCTCTTGTTTCAGCACGTCGAATTCCGTCTTCACGACGGCGCCCTTGTCCTGCTTTTCGATTCCGAGGGCCGCATTGCGCGAAAGGATCAAGCGCTCTTCTTCTTCAGTCGGATAACCGAGGCGGTGCACGAGCATGAAGCGGTCGAGCTGCGCTTCGGGCAGTTCGAAAGTGCCGGCTTGTTCGACCGGATTCTGCGTCGCGATCACGAGGAAGGGTGCCGGCAGACGGAAGGTCTCGTTGCCGATCGTGACGCGGCGCTCTTGCATCGCTTCGAGCAGCGCACCTTGGACTTTGGGCGCGGCGCGGTTGATTTCGTCGGCGAGTAGGAGGTTCGTGAAGATCGGGCCCTTGCGCACGACGAACTCGTTGGTGCGTTGGTCGAGGACTTGCGAACCGAGGATGTCCGAGGGCAGCAAGTCGATCGTGAACTGCACGCGCGCGAAATCGAGATCGATCGATTTGGAAAGCGCCGAGACCAGGAGTGTCTTCGCCAGTCCGGGCACGCCTTGGAGGAGGAGGTGCCCGCCGGTGAAGAGGCCGATCAGCAGGCGCTCGACGACGACGTCTTGTCCGACGACGACGGTTGCGACGCGAGCACGCACGTCGTGGATGAAGCGTTGCGTCGAGTCGAAGTTGCGCGGAGGGGGCGTGGGCATCGGGGGCGGATTCTCGGGAGCCGGGGCTCGGGACTCGGGGCTAGCGACGAACTTGCGCGGAGTTTCGTCGGGGGAGAATGACGCGGCGAATTCGCCGCGTCCAGCCAGCGGAGGATTCTGTGCCGGTCTCGCGCCAAGTAGAGCGCCGTGTCGCGTCCGCTCCGGTCAAGGCCCACATGCCGGCGCATTCGCCACGTCCCGCCAGCCGAGTACTCCGCGCCGGTCTCGCGCCGGTCTCGCGCCGGTCCCGCGCCGGTCTCGCGCCGGTCTCGCGCCGGTCTCGCGCCAAGTGGAGCGCCATGTCGCGTCCGCTCCGGTCAAGGCCCACAGCATGAGGCTACCAAATAGCGGCACGCATCTACTCAACTCGAGACGCGAGGGACGTCTCAGTTCGACACGAACTGAAACCAGCCGCGGGACAGTGTGTCACGCGGCCGGAGCAAGCTATCGCGGTTGGATGTGGGCCTTGACCGGAGCGGACGCGTCAGGGCGCTCCACGCGGCTGGAGACCGGCACGGAATCCTCCGCTGGCTGGTGACGGCGAATTCGCCGTCACGGGGCCCACAACATCGCCACCCCATTCGACAAATTGAAATTCGACGCCGTGCAAAACGGCATCGCGTCCCGATGCCAAGCCTGGTAGTAGCGATAGCCACCGACCACAGGAACTCCACCGGCGACATGCAGCGCCGAATCACCACTCTCCGGAAAGTGCGAGTTCGTGCCGAACTTGATCGCCATGCGCGTGATCGCGCCCGCGACACACAAGAGACCGTCACCGAACGCCGATCCATTCAAGTTCGCGGCCGTGCCCTGGAAATACAGCGCCGGCGCACCGGGCGGCAACTGGGTCAGCGCCAGGACGGCGTGGTCCGCCGAGACGAAGAAGTCCCCCGCCGCGGTCAAGAGTGCACCACCGGTGACCGCAGAATTCTCACAGCCGGCGATCCCAGCGCCGCCGTTGCCGCACGGGCACGCAGCGACCGTGCCTGGGCAATAGGCGAAGCCGCCCGCGTTCCTGGGACTGTCGTACACGCCGACCAGGATGTCGTAGAGGTTCGACGCGCTCTCCGTTTGGAAGGCGATGTACGTGCGGTAGGGATTGTTACTGCCGAACAAACTCGCGATGCGCGGGCGAGTCTCGCTGAACGTGCTCGAACTCGCGATCGATTGGGGCGCAGCCGAGTAGTAGAGAACCCCGTCGATCGAAGACAAACTAGCAGCGATGACGTCGCTGTCGGGAAACGGAAAGACGTTGACCGCGCTGCGGTAGACGAAGTGCCACAAGCGCCCGTCCGTCGTGACGTCCGGCTCACCGTAAGACACGAACACACTCGGCGTCAGAGTGTCGGTCAGCTGCACACTGGTGCCGAGAATCGTGCGCGTGCGCAGCGCCGAACCGAACTCGTAGATGCACAGCCACGGGCGACCGGCGCCGTGGTCGTCGAGCACTTCGGACGCCGTCGGGTCGCGCTCGTCGGTCGTGGTCGAGGCGACGATGAACAGCGCGTTCGTCACCGTGCCGTCAAAGTGGATGCGCGCGCCTTGGATGTCGCTGTCCGACGACGTGACTTCGTGCTCGAACACGATGTTCCAATCGCGTCCCGTCGAAGGCGCGCGGCCGTTCGTCTTGCTGATCGAAGGATTCGAGTCGAGCGTTGCGCCGCTGTTGACGAGAAAGATCACTGTCCCGCCGACGACCGTGCCGTCGTTCTCGACGATGCGTGCGTGGATGTCCGTGTCGCTCGCCGAGAGATCGCGCTGCCAGACCACGCAGTAGTTCGTGACGCCGAGCACGTTGTTCGTCACGTCGCCGCCGACATCGGCATCGTGCTTGTCGCCCGACTCGACACCGCTGATCGTGAACTGAGCGCTCGCACCGAACGGGCTCAACTCGACGAGTCGACCGCGGATGATGCGATTGGGCGAGGCGCCGGCGGCAGCCACGCACAGCCAGTTGGCCGTGTCGAAGTTGCCGGCGACGCGCGGATCGGTCCAGTTCGTCGCTGTGCCGTCGATCACGACGCTGGATTGGAAGAGTTGGTCCGCGTAACGCTCGGCGTAAACGTCGCCGTCGGTCGCGCTGAAAGCGTACTCGTACACGACGAGCGCGTTCGAAGAGCCCGGTTCGAAAGCCACGTCCGGATTCGTGTCGTCCTGTGCGTCGGTGTCGACCGCGAACGTCGCGACGTACGGGTCGATGGTGAGCGGAAGAGCCGCGCGCTCGGCGAACGCAGCCGGAACGACGAGTCGAATGTCGCCGTCGACGAGCTGCGACTCGATTTCGATCTTCTCGCCGCGTGCGTCGAAGGCGTACGCGCGACCGTAGCTCACGAACCCGAGATCGTTCGCGAATTGGAAGCCTTCGGTCGCGACGCTCGCTTCGAGTTCGCTCGTAACGTCGATCGTGACGACGATCTCACCGCGCGCAGGCAGCGCCTCGAACACGAAGCGCTGCTCCATGCCGTCGCGTGCGATGGCATAGGTCTCCATCACGAAACCGCGGTCGAAGGACACGTTCGAACCATCACGCCGCGCAGCGACTTCGGCCGCGAATGCCACCGAAACTCCGCCGATGTGGATCGACTGCGTGCGCATCGAGACCGGAAAATTGCGCGGCGCGCGGCTGCCGAAAAACGGCACGTACGTGGCGCCTGCGGTTCCGAAGCTCGCTTTGTACGTCTCGCCGACCGCCCAGAGCGCGCCCGCTTCGTCGACGTCGTAGAGCGGCAGCGACTGGAGTCGTTGCGAGACGCGCGACAGCGTGGGAGCCGTCGAACGCACCGACGCGTCGCCTGACCGGCTCGGGTGCTGTGCGTCGACCTCGCGCTCGTAGGGAAGCGGCGCCCACTTCGGTCCCTCTTGCGATTGGATGGGAAGGGCTGCGGCGACGCCAACGAGCTGTTGTGCCGCGCATGCGACGAGGAGCGAGGATGTTCGAAGCTTCATGAGATTCACTGTTTCCGTGGAGAGACTGGACGCGGCCGTTGCGAAAAGACCTCCGCGAGGCCTCCGACTCGCGCCCGACGGGAGGATCTGCCCCCGCCCGTCGGGTTTGTTGGTTACGTCTGGAGCCATCCAGAGGCCTGCTGCTGCGTTACACACGAATCTCGATCGCCTCGCGTGAAGCTCTCCGATCACTCAGGTCGTCGAGCGCTCGGACGAGGAATCGCACGCGCCACCTTTCGGCCCGAGCGACATCGTTGGACAATTAGCCACGAGCGCGCGCACGCAGCAGGCGAGAGCGCACAGTCACTCCATCGCAGCCGCAGGAAACGATCTCATGCACAGCACCTCTCTCACGACCCGCGCCCTCGCGTGCTTCACACTGTGCAGCGCCTCGCTCGCGCAGACGAACTTTCCCGAGGTCGAACCCAACGGATTGAAGGCCGAGGCGACGCTCTTGAACGGCATGAACGGTGGCGACCGGATCACAGGCACGACGACGGGTGTGACGACGAGCGCCAACACGACGACTGCGGCGACGGTCGACATGTTCCGCGTCAAAACAGGCACGCTCCCGGTCGGCATCTACAAACACACGCTCACGCTCACCTCGGCGACGAGCGGACACACGGTGACGGTGCGCGGACTGCTGCAAACCGGCGGAGTCATCGGCTCGGTCGACACGACTTTCCAAACCGGTGTCACCTTGGTCGGTTCGGAGCGAGCAGCTTCGTGGTACGGCTTCGGCCAGCAGGAAGAGCTGTACTACCGCGTGTCGGGCAGCGGATCGACGACAGCCGGGTACTCGGCCACCCTTGCGACGACACCTGTGTCACCGATCGTCGTGAGCGGTGTCTTCATCGCGGGGCCGGTGACGGTCACGACAGCGGCGCAAGGTCACACGACGGACACCGAAATCTACGTTTACGACGCGAACTTGGTCCCCGTGTCGCTCGCGCACAACGACGATCTGGTCAACGGGATCGCGAGTTCGTCGACCGTGACGGTCACTCTTGCGCCGGGCACGTACTACGTCGCGTCGAGCAACTTCAATACGGCGAACAACCTCTCGGACGCGACTCCGGGCGAGGACTGGCTAGAAGGTAGCGTGATCGATTTCCCGAATGCGCTCGCGAACACGAGCTCGACGGCTGGAGTGAATGTCGCATTTGCCGTTTCGGACGGAGTGACGACGACGAGTGTTGCGGCGACGAAGGTGAACGCGTTCGAAGTCGCCTGGGGCACGTTCACGGTCTCGAGTAGCAACACACCCTCGACGCCGTTTTGCTTCGGCGACGGCACGGGAACAGCGTGCCCGTGTGCGAACTCGGGTGCCGCGGGTCATGGATGCGCGAACTCGACTTTCCCGCTGGGCGCGCAACTCGTGACGAGCGGAGTGGCGGGTGCCTCCAATGCGACGGACACGCTCGTCATCACAGCGACGAACATTCCGGGGCCGGGGCTGTTCTTCCAAGGCACAGGCAACTTTGCGGGTGGAGCGGGCCTCGTCTTCGGAGATGGACTGTTGTGCTCCGGAGGAACGATCACCCGACTTGGTGTCGTGTTTCCGACAGTGAATTCGGCGTCGGTGCCGGGTGGCTCGAATCCAAATCCGATCCATGTCACAGCAGGGACCGCGAGTGGAGACGTGCGCAATTACCAGTGCTGGTATCGAGATGCGGCAGCGTTCTGCTCGGTGTCCACGTTCAATTTGACGCAGTCGGTATCTTTGACTTGGGGGCCTTGAGCTGGCGCGTGGGTCATGGGGTGATTTCGATTGGCGGAGTGCGCTCGACCGACACGCTCGCGCGTGCTGCATGTTTTCGAGCGATCGGGCAGTGCCCAACTCGAGCAGATCAGCACACTCGGTCGGCACAACCAGCATCACCGGAACGGACGTTTCCATTCCGAGCAACTCGGCACACTCGGCCGCCATCCCCAGCTTCACGGCAACCGCCGCTCCCAGTCTCAGCAACTCGGCACACTCCGCCGCCGCGCCCAGCTTCACCGGAACTGACCGTTTCCATTGCGACATGGAGCCGCACTTGGCCACCGGGCCAGCACACTTGGCCGCCACGCCCCTTTTCTTCTCTTGACAGAATTCCTGGCAGGTGAATGGCGGTACTCCGCCACTCACCTGTCAGGAATCAGCGCTGCGAAGCACGCTTGTGTAGTCCTTTGCTTTCAGTTGCCCTCGCGTTGCTCTTCTCCCTCGTGCGCCCACGCCCTTCGATTGCTGTCTGCTGAATCAGACCGACGAACCGAAACGAACGAAGCGAACTCCGAGCGGTGATTCGTCGACAGAGGTTTGTCAGTTGGAATTGTCGGGCTGGCGTGCCCTCTCAAACCGCGAGGCAGACGAGCAACGCGAGGGCAACTGGAAGCAAAGGACTACACAAGCGTGCTCCGCAGCGCTGATTCCTGACAGGTGAGTGGCGGAGTACCGCCATTCACCTGCCAGGAATTCTGTCAAGAGAGGAAAAGGGGCGTGGCGGCCAAGTGTGCTGGCCCGGCGACCAAGTGTGCTGGCCCGGCGGCCAAGTGCGCTGGCCCGGCGGCCAAGTGCGCTGGCCCGGCGGCCAAGTGCGCTGGCCCGGCGGCCAAGTGTGCTGGCCCGGCGACCAAGTGTGCTGGCCCGGCGACCAAGTGCGCTGGCCCGGCGGCCGAGTGCGGCTCCGCGTCGGAATGGAATCGTCAGTTCCGGTGCATCTGGGGGCGGCGGGGGCGTGTTCGGAGTGGCTCGGAATCGAAACGTCAGCTCCAATGAAGTGGCCGAGTGTGCCGAAGTGCAGCAGCTCGCAGTCGGCAGCGCAGCAGGTACATCCGGGTTCGGTAGTGCCGTACGCGTGACTCGCCGAAGAAGCGTTCGTAAGGTCTACTGGATGCGGTGAGTTCTCGCGCAAACCGCGAGAGCGCCCTCCCCATGCGTCCGATTCACTTAGTCGCAGTCCTCGCCTTCGCTCTCGTAGCGTTGTTCGGCGTTTGGTTCGGCACACAGCGCGGGCTCGGCGTCGTACGCGCGTCGGACGGCAGAGCGGGCGACAGCGAAGGTGCACGGAACGACGCCGATCTCGCTGCGAATGCGCATGCCGCAGTGGAAGAATCCTCCTCGCGCATCGCGGTTCAAATCACGCCCAGTGCCGAAGAGCGCGCGAAAGCAAACGCCGAAAAGAAGAAGAAGGCCGCCCGCCGCGTGGTCGGTCGAGTGGTGGATCACCATGGCGCCAGCGTCGTCGGAGCAAAGGTGTGGGCGACGACGTCGTCGAATTGGATTCAGTTCCCGCTCGACACGGAGCCCGACGGACTGCCGACGCAGTGGATCAAGTTGCAGCAAGTCGCGACTGAAGCGGACGGTGCTTTCTCGATCGAAGGCTTGGAACCAGGGCCGTTGCGCATCGCCGTACGCGCGCCGAGTTTTGCTCCGACGTATTTGGATCACCTCGAATTACCGCAGTACGAGAGGCACGTCGTTGCGGACATCGTGCTCGAGAAGGGTGTACGCGTCGAAGGCCGCGTGATCGGCCCGCAAGGCGACGCGTATGGCGGCGCCAAGATCTTGATCGCACTCGATTGCGTGAATCGTTCGAACCTCGTCACGGTTCCAGGGCGCGGCGTACCGGCGACCGAGAGCGGCGCAGACGGCACTTTCGTCGTCGATCAACTGGCCGCAGGTCGCTGGCATCTCTTGGTCGAAGCGCCCGAGTGCGTCGTGGCTGAGTGCGAAGGCGAGATCGAACTCGCTGGCGGCAAGGAAGTCGGTGTCGTGGTGCGGCTGCAAGTGGGCACGAAGATCCAGGGCAAGATCGTGTGCAAGGAAGCACCCATTCCTGCGGGTCTGCGCATCGCGGCACGTCAACAGGTCGAGGACGCCGATCACGAAGAAGGGGAAGAGCGCCCCTCGTTCGACACTCCGCCGAAGAGCTCCTCGGAAAAATCGAAAGACGAAGTACGCACGCGCTACGGCTTCGTCGAGGCCGACGGTTCGTTCACGATCCACGGCCTCAAGGCGAACGCGAACTACCGTTTGGCCGCTTCGACAAAGCTCGACGAAGGCGGCTGGAAGGGCTTCGCGGCCATCGAGGCAAAGACGGTGCGCGCGCCGAACTTGTCCGTCGAACTGGTGCTGAAGCCTGAATCAGCACTGAGTTTTCGCGTCGTCGACGATGCGACCGGCGAACCGCTCACAGATTTCGTCGTGTATTCAGGAATCGCTCGCGAGCGCTCGCTGCGCGACGACAAGGGCGAGGTGAAGCACCACTTCCCCGGTGGAATCGTGCGTTTCGGCGAACTGCGCATTCCGCTGACGAACACGAATCCGGTTCCGTTGCGCGTTACCGCGAACGGCTACAAGGATCACGAGAACAAGAACACGGTGCTGAAGACGGCGCAGGATCTAGCGCTCGGCGACATCCGCATGAAGCCCGAGCACGTCGTCATTGCGACCGTGCGCGACGTGAAGACCGGAGACCCGATCGAGGATGCGCGGGTCGTGCTCTCGGCGACCCGCGACGAAAAGGATCTGCGCAACACGCAATCCGAAGCGATCGAACAAACGTTGCTGGGTGACGTGAATTTGAGGGTCGCGCGCACGGGCGCAGACGGGAAGGCGCGCCTCAGTATCGTCGAGAATCGCGCAGTGCTCGTCGTCGCGACTGCGAAAGGCTATCGACCGTGTCGCGCGCAACGCGTCACGTTCACGCCTGGCGTCGGCATGGAAGTCGAGTTGAAACTCGACCATGGCGGCTCGGTCGTCGTCGTCGTCACCGACGGCGCAGGACACGTGGTCGAGGGCGTCGGTGTGCAGCATCGTTTGCCCAAAGAGAATTTGGACGACGAGAACATCGAGAGCTCGGTCAAGAGCGACATCCAAGGCCTCGTGCGCTTCGACGCGCTCGAGTCCGGCGTTCACGGCTTCCGCGTGCGCGAAGACGACGGCGACGCGTACTTCTGGAGCGAAGACGGTTCCGAGCGGCAAGAATCGCCGTGGCGCGAGATCGCGGTCGTCGAAGGCAACGAGACGAAGCTCGAGTTCAATGCTCCACCGCGCGGCTCGGTGTTCGGCATCGTGCGCGAAGGCGGGCGAGTCGCCGCGGGTGCGCACATCAAATTCGTGCCGCGTGACCCGGGCAGCGACAAGAACGGACAAGCGTACTGGGGCGACGGCACCGACCCGTTCGCGACGGTTTCGGGGCACGACGGTGCATACAAGATCGAGCATCTGCGCTGCGGCGAATACAGCGCGCTCGTCGTCCTCGAACATCGCACGCAAGCGACCGAGTTCCGCTTGCGCGTCGGCGCTGAACCGCTGCAGCGCGACTTCGATCTCGACATCTCGGGCGTCGAAGGGCGCGTCGTCGACGCCGAGGGTCGGCCGCTCGCCGGAATCTCCGTGCGTTGTTGGCGAACACAGGGCGGACTCGAAATCGACGCACCGTATCGCATGGTCATAACCGAAGACGACCGTGGCAATCCGAACGTCGATTGGAAACAAGTGTCGGGTCGCGGCATCACGACGGATTCGAATGGTCAATACGTCATCCCCGGACTCGTGACGCAAGAACCGATCGCCGTCGGCGTCAGCGGCGAGTGGGTCGAGGAAGGCTTCTCCGGCGAGTTCACGTTGAGCTCCGGCGAAGTACGCCACGGCGTCGACTTCAAGTTGCGGAGTGCCGGTCAGGTCCTGGTCGACATGGCCCGCAGCAGCAGCAGTCGCGACGACTGGTTCGAGTGTCGCTTGATCCCCGTCGGTGAGCCCGAGGGGCGACGCGAGAGGTCCACGTACGTCGGTTCGTGGAACAACGCCGGTCACATGCCTGCGGTCGTGCCCGGACACTACAAGTTGGTCGTGCGCCGCCATGGCGAACAGAACGCGGCGCCCAGGCTGGAGCGCGAACTCGACGTCACCGCGGGACAGGTGACGAAGATCCCGTTCGATCCGCGGCGTTGAGAAGTCGTGCGCGCTCGTTATTCTGCGCGGCTTCACTCATGAGTTCGCGCGACTACGACGCCATCCTGATCGATCTCGACGGCACGCTCTTGAACGAGGAGAGCGCAATCCACCCGCGCACGATCGCGGCGTGTCGCGCCTCGGAGGCGAGCGGCGTGCGCGTGATGATCGCGACAGGGCGCTCGACGATTTCGACGCGGCCCGTCGTGCTCGAGCTCGGAATGAAGACGCCGGCGGTGGTTTTCAACGGTGCCGGGCTGTGGGATCCGAGGAGCGACAAGATGCTGGAAGAACGCGTTTTGGGCCCGAAAACGCTCGCCCGCGCGATCGAATTCGGACGCACACGCGAACTTTTGACAGTGCTGATGGCGTCGCAGGCGAAATACGCGAACACGCCGGTGACGCCGCTCCAAGTCGACGCGCTGCGCGGATTGCAGGGCTTGCAGATCGTGCCGCGCGATGAGTTACGCGGCGATCACATCGTGCGCGTGACGTTCTATTCCGAGACGCACGCGGACTCGATCGCGCTCTCGGACGACGTTCGCGCCGCGATCGATGCGCCGATCTACATCACGCACTTTCCGCTCTCGTGGTTGCCGATGCACCGCGAGAGTCGCGCGTCGTGCTTGGATCTGCATCCGCCGTGTCGAGGCAAAGCCGAAGGCGTGCGCATCTTGGGAGAACGCTACGGGATCCCGCCCGAGCGCATCGTCGCCGTCGGTGATGCGACGAACGACATTCCGATGTTCGAGGCAGCCGGGCTCGCGGTCGCCATGCAAGGCAGCATGGTGGAAGCTTTGGCAGCCGCCGATCGCGTCATCGGCTCGAACAATTCGACGGCGCTCGCGGAGTTGATCGAGGAATTGTTCTTGGGCGGCGTTGCAGCGGAACCAACGTCGCGCGCTTCTTGAGCGCTCAGTCGTTCTTCTTCGACTTCGTTTTCGAAGCCGGCTTCGCTGCGGACTTCGATGCGCCTGGCTTGGACTCGCCCGTCGTCGGAGGCGTGGTCTTCGAGGCCGTCGACTGCGCATCGCCCGCCTTCTCGCTCGCCTTCTCGCTTGCCTTCTCGCTTGCCGAGTCAGCGGGCTTGTCCGAGGCCGCCTTCGTCGTCTCGGGGCTCGAAACAGGCTCTTTCTCTGCCTTTTCGCCAGCCTTGTAGGAATCCGAGCGGTAGTCGGTCTTGTAGAAGCCCGCGCCCTTGAAGAGGAATCCCGCACCCGCGCCGATCTTGCGCTCCAGCTTCGCTTTGCCGCAGGCAGGACACTTCTTCTTCGCCGCTGCGGTCATCGAGTGGAAGATCTCGAGCGCGTGACCGCACGCCGAACAGACGTAGTCGTACGTCGGCATCAGCTGTTCTCGCTCGCCGATTGTTCCACGGCGACTTTCACTTGCGCGGGCCTCAACACGGCGCCGCTCAATGTGTAGCCGCGGCGCAACGTCGCGAGGATCGTGTTCGGAGCATGGTCGCTCGTCTCGACGCGCTCGACGGCTTGGTGCACGCTCGCATCGAACGCTCCCGATTCCGCGACTGGCTTGACGCCTTCGCGCTCGAGCGCCCGCACGAGCTGACCTTTCGTCATCTCGACACCGGCCGCCAGATTCTTGCCTTCGCTCGTCGTGCACGGCGAGGCGAGCGCCATGTCGAGGTAGTCGAGCACCAAGAGCAAGTCCGACAGCAGCGGCCCTTTCGAGCGCGTCGTCGCCGCGTCGATGTCCGACTGCAAGCGTCGACGCAAGTTCTGATAGTCGGCCTGGCTGCGTTGCAACGCAGCCAAATACTCGTCGCGTTGGACTGTGATTTCAGCCGTTTTCGCGTCGTTTTCGCCCCGGGTCTCGGATGCGGATGATTCGGTGTGCTCGTTCATTTCGGTGTCGCTCATCAGAAAAACCTCTCAAGCGAAGTAGCCCGCAATCTTCTCGAAGAAAGACTTGTTGCCCGAGCTCTTGTTCTCGTGCTCGGCGAACTCGCGCAAGAGTTCCTTCTGTCGCTCGTTGATCTTCGTCGGCACCTCGATGAACACGCGCACGAGTTGATCCCCGCGTCCACGCCCATCGAGTTGCGGCAGACCTTGGTTCTTCAAACGGAACACCTTGCCGTTCGGAGTGCCGGCCGGCAGCGACATGTCGGCGCGACCGCGCAACGTCGGGATCTCGATGCGATCGCCGAGTGCCAACTGCGTGAACGAGAAGGGGAGTTCGCAGATGAGATCCGAGCCGTTGCGTTGAAACGCCTTGTGTTCGAGCTCGCGCACGATGCAGTACAAATCGCCGCGCGGAGCACCCGCGTCACCAGCGTCGCCTTCACCCGGGACGCGCAGACGCACGCCCTCTTCGATGCCCGGTGGAATGTTGATCGCGATCTCGACCTTCTCGTCGGTCTTGCCCGCGCCCTTGCACGAAGCGCACGGATGTTCGATCACTTGGCCCGCGCCGCGACAGCGCGGACACGGCGTCGCCATCGTGAAAAAGCCCTGATTTCTGTGTATCTGGCCGCGTCCGCCGCACGTCGTGCACGCCGTCGGCGACGTGCCCGCCTTCGCGCCCGTGCCTTTGCACGTCTGGCAGTGCTCGCGCCGCTTCAGCGAGATCGTGCGCGTCGTGCCGGTGTCGATTTCGGCGAGCGTGACGTCGAGCTTGATCTGTAGATCGCGTCCGGTTTGCGGACCTGAACGACGTCGACCGCCTCCGAAGAGATCCCCGAAGATCGTTCCACCGAACGCTTCGAAAATGTCATCCATGTTCCGGAATTCCGGACCGGAGTACTGCCCGCCTTGACCGAAGGCTTGGTGGCCGAACTGGTCGTACTTCGCGCGCTTCTCCGTCTCGGAGAGCACGCTGTACGCCTCGGCCGCTTCTTTGAACTTCGACTCGGCGTCTTTGTCACCCGGATTGCGATCGGGGTGATGCTGCATCGCGAGCTTGCGATACGCTTTCTTGATGTCGTCCTCCGACGCCTTCTTGTCGACGCCGAGGATTTCGTAGTAGTCGCGTTTGTCAGCCATCCGCTGCGATGTGATGCGAAAGGGGTGGATGTGAGCGCAGCGGTGGCGGCGCGATTGCACCGCCGCCGCTGCGTTCGATTCGCTAGAGGCGAATCAGACGATCAGGAGAGCGAGCCTTCGACCTTGTGCTTCTCGTCCTTGATCTCCGTCACCATCGAATCCGTAGTGAGCAAGAGACCCGCGATCGAGGCCGCATTTTGCAGCGCCGAACGAACGACCTTCGCCGGATCGACGACGCCGGCCTTGAACATGTCGACATACTCGGCCGTCAAGGCGTTGAAGCCCATGGTCGGGGACTTGTACTCGCGCACGTTCTCGACGACGACCGGACCGTCTTCGCCCGCATTCGCCGCGATCTGGCGCAAAGGAGCTTCGAGCGCTTTCTCGATGATGAGCGCGCCGAAGTGCAGATCGCCCTTCAGCTTGAGCGCACGCACCGCGTCGGCCGCGCGCAAGAGCGCCACACCACCGCCGGGGACGATGCCTTCTTGGATCGCCGCGCGCGTGGCGTTGAGCGCGTCCTCGAGCAAATCCTTCTTCGACTTCATCTCGGCTTCGGTTTTGCCGCCGACCTTGATGACGCCGACGCCGCCCGACAACTTCGCGAGACGCTCTTGGAGCTTCTCCTTGTCGTAGTCGGATTTCGTGTTCGCGATCTGCACTTTGATCTGCGAGACGCGTTCTTCGATCGTCTTCTTCGAGCCCTTGCCGCCGATGATCGTGGTCGCGTCTTTCGTGACGCGCACGCGCTTCGCGGTGCCGAAGTGTTCGATCGTGACCTTGTCCAGCGGAAGACCGAGCTCTTCCGTGATCGCTGTGCCACCGGTCAGTGCCGCGATGTCGCCGAGGTACGCCTTGCGACGCTCGCCGAAACCGGGAGCCTTGACCGCGCACACATTCAGCACGCCCTTCAAGCGGTTGATGACGAGCGTGGCGAGCGCTTCGCCTTCGATGTCTTCAGCGATGATGACGAGCGCTTTGCCCGCGCGCGCTGCTGCCTCGAGGACGGGCAGGAACTCACGCACGTTCGAGATCTTCTTGTCGTAGATGAAGATGTAGGGATCTTCGAACTCGGCCGTGAGCTTCGTCAGGTTCGTCGCGAAGTACGGCGACAGGTAACCCTTGTCGAACTCCATGCCCTCGACGACTTCGACGGTCGTCTCGAGACCGGTCGATTCTTCGATGGTGATGACGCCTTCGTCGCCCACCTTCTCGAACGCGCCGGCGAGCATCACGCCCACTTCGCGGTCGTTGTTGGCCGAGATCGTGGCGACGTTCGCCTTCTCGTCCTTGCTCTTCACCTTGCGCGATTGCGACTTGATCGACTCGACGGCCGCGACGACAGCGGCGTCGATCCCGTTGCGCAGTGCGATCGTGTTGACGCCGGTCGCGACGTACTTCAAGCCTTCGTTGAAGATCGCCGAGGCGAGAACGGTCGCCGTCGTGGTGCCGTCACCGGCGACGTCGTTCGTCTTGTTGGCTACTTCGAGCACGAGCTTGGCGCCCATGTTCTCGAACGGATCTTCGAGCTCGATCTCCTTCGCGACGGAGACGCCGTCCTTCGTGACGCTCGGAGCGCCGAAGGACTTTTGCAGGATGACGTTGCGCCCAGCCGGACCGAGCGTGACGCGCACGGTCTTGGCGAGCTTCTCGATGCCGACGCGCATCTTTTGGCGCGCGTTGTCGTCGAACAGGATTTGCTTGGCCATGTGATGTTCTCTTTTGTTTTCGGTGTTCCGGTGTGTGTGGTGGGGGTGTGTCGCGCGGACCTTAGAAGTCCATGCCTCCACCCATTCCGCCCATTCCGTCCATGCCATCCATCTCGCCGCCGCCGCCCTTCGCAGCTTTCTTCGACTCGGGCTTGTTGGCGATGAGCGCGTCCGTCGAGAGCAAGAGCGACGCGACGCTGACGGCGTTGTTCAACGCGGACTTCGTGACCTTCGTCGGGTCGACGATGCCGAGCGCGAGCATGTCTCCGTACTCGCCGGTGAGCGCGTCGAAGCCGTAGCTCTCTTTTTTCTCGCGCAGGATCTTGTGGCTGACGACCGTGCCGTCGAAGCCCGCGTTCTGAGCGATCTGTTGAACGGGCTTCGCGAGCGCCGCGTACAGGAGATCGAGACCCATGCGGTAGTCCTCGTTCTCGCTCTTCGACTTGACCGAGAGGATCGCTTCGCGCGCGCGCAACAGCGCGACGCCGCCGCCGGGCAGGATGCCTTCTTCGACGGCCGCGCGCGTGGCGTGCAGTGCGTCTTCGATGAGCGCCTTTTGCTCTTTCACTTCCGTGTCCGTCGCGCCGCCGACGTTGATTTGCGCGATGCCGCCGGTGAGCTTGGCGAGGCGCTCTTGCAGCTTCTCGCGGTCGTAATCCGACGTCGTTTCGCTGATTTCACGGCGGATTTGAGCGACGCGACCGTCGATCGCCTCGCGCTTGCCGACGCCGCCGACGATCGTGGTGTTGTCACCGTCGATCGTGACCTTCTTCGCGGAGCCGAGGTCGCGTTCGGTGACCTTGTCCAAGTCCTCGCCCGTGTCCTTCATGATCGCCTTGGCGCCCGTGAGCGCGGCGATGTCCTCGAGCATGGCCTTGCGACGATCGCCGTAACCCGGCGCCTTGACCGCACACGCTTGGACGATGCCGCGCAGCTTGTTCACGACGAGCGTGGCGAGCGCTTCGGACTCGACGTCTTCGGCGATGATCACGAGCGGACGACCCGACTTCTTGATCTTCTCGAGCAGCGGCAGGAACTTCTGCACGGCGCTGATCTTGTTCTCGTAGACGAGGATGTAGGGCTTCTCGAAGACGCACTCCATCGTCTCCGGGTTGTTCACGAAATGCGGCGAGAGGAAGCCGCGGTCGAACTGCATGCCTTCGACGACGGTGACCGTCGTGTCGAGCGTCTTGCCGTCCTCGACGGTGATGACGCCGTCCTTGCCGACCTTTTCCATCGCGTCGGCGATCAGCTTGCCGACGGCTTGGTTGTTGTTCGCCGAGATGGTGGCGACTTGACGGATCTCGTCGTTCTTGCCGACGTTCTTCTTCATCTTGTCGAGACGCTCGGTGACGGCGAGAGCGCCGTCCTTGATGCCCTTCGTCACGCTCGACGGATGCGCGCCGGCCGTGATCGCGCGCAGACCTTGCGTGAAGATCGCTTCGGTCAAGAGCGTCGCGGTCGTCGTGCCGTCACCGGCGACGTCGCTCGTCTTGCTGGCGACTTCCTTGACGAGTTGCGCGCCCATCTGCTCGTAGGGGTCAGAGAGTTGGATCTCCTCGGCAACGGTGACGCCATCCTTCGTGATCGTGGGCGCGCCCCAACCTTTGTCCAGGATCGCATTGCGACCGCGCGGACCGAGGGTGGTGACGACCGCCTTGGCGAGCTTCTCGACGCCGCGACGAATAGACTCGCGCGCGTCGGTCTCGAAAACCATTTGCTTGGCCATGGAACTCTTCGCTCTGTATTCGGGGTATCTGGGGCAGGGGAGCGGCCACGGATGGACCTTCTCCCCTTTGCTCGTGAGCGCGCCGCCGAAGCAAGAACGGTGCCGGGGGGTACTATCGCCCCAATACTTTGCTGGATAATGAGTTGTGATGATTCGAGTGCCATCGGGTTCGCTGCCGGATCGGCAGGTGTGGCCGACATGCACCCCAGCTACTGCCAGTGTGGCGGTGGACGCTGGAGGCCATCTTCCGTCGCGACGGGTGTTACGGCGGAGGGTCCGTTTTCCCCCTACAACAGCCTCGGAGCCCGGCTCCAGCGGCTTGCCGATGTCGATGCGGAGGGTTCCATTCTCTTCGGCCGCTCCGACTCCGCACGCTACGTACAGGATTCTTCCGGCTGAGCGGCAGTCACGGAGCGCTTGGGCTGACGATTCGGAGCGTACGCTCGTGCATCAGCTCGTCTCGAAGGCCGAGCGCGCTACTCCGGACTGGCGGATGATGCTCAGGAGTGTGCCGACCTTCAGCTCCTTGTGAACGGGCAGCCGGAACTGTGATCGTCGTGCCCGGCAGCGAGCGCTGCATGATAGCGTGGCTTCCACGTTGTCTGACTGCGGCGAACCCGTGAGCCTCGAGGATTCGGCACACTTCGGCACACTTCGGCACCCGACAGGCGCCGTAGGCTAGGCAACCCTGACCTCGACGCTGGTGACGAAGACCTCTTGGTGCAGGCGGTCGCGAACCTCTTCCTTGGGTGCGGTCTCGAAGAAGAGTTCGAGAGCTTCGACCAGATTCGCCCGTGCTTCCTCGAACGTGGCGCCCTGGCTTGCGATGTCGAGTTCGGGGCACAGTGCGACGAACTGCTCCTCTTCCCTGGAGACGATGGCCGTGAACTGATGCGTGCGTTCCATAATCTTCCAGTCTCCACGCTTTGCGCCCCCATGAATTGGCTTGCACAAGGACTCGGGACACCCAACTTTCTGCGCGTCTTCCGACACCGTAGGCTTGGCCGAATTGGCGGCACTACGGACAGAACGTGACCGCCAGCCCGTCCGTCAGATTGAAATTCGAACCGCCGGCGAGCACGTCGCGGAACCAGAATTGGAAGCGTTTCGTGGAGCTCACTCCGATTGCGCCCGGTCCGGATGCGAATGGGGGAGCATTGAAATCGAGCAGCAAATTCACTGAACCGAAGCTGTCGGCTTGCAACACCGCCAAGCGCTGCAGCGCTCCGTCGACGCAGCGCACTCCGTTGCCGAACGGGATCTGCACGGCCGTGTCACCGTAGAAATAGATGCCCAAGGTCGACACGGGCAGGTTGTACGCCGAGAGTCCGAACGCGTTCTCGGCGAAGCGCGTGCTGCCGAACCACCCCATGGTGGCGGGCAATCCCGTCGAGTTCACGGTCGCCGCGCAGTAGTTCGCAGGCGCTGTACACACGACCGGTGCCTCCCACACGATCGTGGCGATCGCGCTGACCGAACTACCGCTCGGAGTCGTCACGCTGAACGTCAAGGAATCCGTGCCGAGTGCTCCGACACTGGGCTTCACGAAGCGATAGGGCGCATTCGCCGAGGGCATGAGCAGCGTGCCTTGACTCGGCGGGCCGCTCACGTTCCAAAGCGCGTTGGCGAGCGGATCATCGAACGTCGCGGGCAATTCGATGACAGCGACGGAATCGTTGCGCGCGCGCTTCGTGTACGAGAACACGATCGGAGCGTTGCCGATCGCCGGACCGTCGACGGTGCTCACGTCGATCTGGATCGGAGCACTCGTCGCGGACGTTCCGTCGACGAAGCGCGCGCGGGCTTGCAGACGGCTGAGACCTGAGCCGAGCGTGCGACCGAACACGCCGACCACGGCGCTCGCATTCGCACTCGACGCGACGACGCGGCCGCCTTGGAGGACGTCGATCGTGCTGACCGCAGCGCCGCTCGCGGCGAGTGTCACGCCGAATTGTTGCGTGAGCGAACCGCTCGTCGCGGACAGCGACATCGACACCGTGCGTGCATGGTTCGCGCTGACGAAGCTGCCGACGAAGTGCCCCGTGGATTTCACCGCCGTGTCGTCGAACGCGAGCAAGCGCACTTCGTGCCAACCGTCGGCGAGCCTTGTCGTGTCGAGCGCGAAGTCGTGGCCGGGCGAGGTCGTGCCGAAACTCACGCCGTCGACCAGCAATTCGAAACTTGCGATTGCCGCTGTCGGGTGCGGCGTGGTCGCGCTCGGCGTCAGCGCGATCGTTCCTGAGACCGGTGATGCGGGTAATCCCACGAGCGTCGGTTGCGGCAGATGAGCGAAGGGGCGCGTCAGCGGATCGCCTGTGAAAAGCACCTGAAACGGCGCGAATCCGAGGCTCCTGTACCAGGCTTCGCCGAGCGAGGCGCCTTGTGCGTAGTAGAGATGCAGACGCGCGGTGGGGAACTTGCCCGCGTAGTTGCACGGCTCTTCGACGGTGCCGCTCGTGCCGGATGCACCCTTGGCGATCCAGCGCGACATCTTCGTCTGCGAACTCGTGTCGAACGTGGCCGCGTAGCTCGTCAGGTGATCGGCGAACGCTCCCGGCAAGAACGTGAACAGCGTCGTGTCGATCAGTGGATCGGCCCAACCCGTCATGATGCCCGTGCACGTCGAACTGTTGGGTGGCAACACGGCCATGAGGTGTTGCGCGCCGAATCCGAGCGCTTGGATCGCGCTTGTCACCGCCGGATAGAGCCCATGTCGCGGCCCCGAACGTGCGCTGTCCGTCGTCTGACACATGTAGAACGTCCCGGTCGGATGCGATTCGTCCGCGACGACGCTGTTGTCGATCAGCGCGAGGATTTCCGGCACCGTGTTCCCGAGCGCACCGTCGTAGCCGAGCATCGCCGACAAGAAATAGCGCGTGCCGTTCGTCACGGCCGCGCCGTTCGCGTACGCCTGATTCGCGTCGAAAGCGAGCGCGTTGCTGCTCGTCGACGCGTACTGATTCGTGGTGGTCGAACTCGTGCCGACAGGAACGCTCGCGTACGCGCGAGCCAGCGCGAACGGCGCCGTCGTCGAGAAGCGCGTCACCGGCGAACAACCGTCGGTGACGAGCCCGCTCGCGCTCATCTGGAAACCGATGCCCGGCGTCAGCACCACGTAGTCGATGTGATCGGCTACGCCCTGGTTCTCGAGCGCTCCGAGGAACGCCAGCTGCGTCGCGTCCTTGAAACTCGCGTAATGGCCTGGATTCGGCGCGAAATACACGACGTTGCGATCGGGGATGCTGCGCGCGGCTCGGTAGTAGTTGCCGACGTACAACGACACTGGGCTGGCCGGGTCGATGACGAGCAGCACGTTCTCACTGCTACCGCCGGCGACTGCGCTCGCGCACAAGGTCAGCGTCGCCAGAATCTCGAACCTCGTCCTCGGCATGAAAATTCTCCGCTCCGACACTCCGGGCTCCAACACTCCAAGCTACGTCGAGTAGTCTACGCCGGACGGGTCGACCCGCGCCCGGTTCGAACGTTTCCAGAGTTCCGTCGCCGATTGGATCCACGCGTGCACATCACCCGGTCAGTTTTCGTTTCGACGCTGCTCGTCGGCGCAGCTCTCTCTCTCGCAGGGGCGACGACGCAGAGCGGCCCGCGCGTCGTGCTCGATGGATCGACAGGGGAGTCGAAGACGCTGTCGCTCGCGGATTTCGACACGGCGGATCCGCGCGTGCTGGGAGCGCACGTCGTGCGTTTCGAGGGCTTTCCGGCGGTGAATGCCGCTGTTTCGAGCGACACCGCGACGTTGGAACTGAAGGGCGGCGAGCGACTCGTCGGAACCGTACAGCGGGCGGACGACGAGGTGCTCTCCGTCACGCTCGCGACCGGCGTGCGCGCGCGCGCGTCCCTCGAGGACCTGCGTTCGATCACTTTTCGCGGGCGCATTCCGTCGACGTGGAACGCGCCATTCGAGCGCGCCAAGGAAGGCGATCGGATCTACCGTCGCAAGAACGAGACGATCGAGAAGATCGACGGCGGTGTCGAAGCTTTCGGCGAGACGAGTGTGCAATTCCACGACGATCGCATCGGTTCGCTCGACGTCGCATGGAGTGAATTGGTCGCATTGTTCGTCGACAGTGGCACGACACAGAAGGTCGCCGTGAGTGCGACAGACGTGCCCATCGTCGTCGATCTCGTCGGCAAGTCGCGGCTCGTCGGAATGCTCTCGAAGATCGATGCGCAAGGAGTGGCGCTCACGCGCAAGCACGGCGAAGCCTTGCGCATTCCAGCGGACATCGTCGCGCAGGTGTCGGTCGACGACGGTCGAGTGGTGTTCCTCTCCGACATGGAACCGCGCGAAGCGCCTCCGTCCGCGCCCTTCGGCGACGATTTGGGACTGCGCTGGCCGCACAAAATCGACGCGTCCGTGATGGACGGTCCGCTCACGGCTGGCGGCAAAGTGTTCGCGCGAGGACTCGGCGTGCACGCGCCGAGTCGCATGGTGTGGGCGCTCGACGGCACGTTCGAGAGCATTCGTGGTGCCTGTGCGATCGACGATTCGGTCCTGAAGCTACCGACGCACGGCTCGGTGAAGTTCCGCGTACTCGTCGATGGTGCGAAGCGTTTCGAATCGAAGATCGTGCGTGGGGGAGAACAACCTGTCGCGATCGTGCTCGAACCGGCGAGCCTCCTGGGTGCGAAAGAGTTGGTGCTAGAAGTCGACACCGCCGAGGACAACTTTGTCGCCGATCGCGCCGATTGGTTGCAGGTGATGCTCTGGCGTTCGGCACAAGCGCGGTAAGGCTGTAAATCCTCTACTCGTGCTTTCAGAGGCTCGATGTTCAACCTGACCTCAACGAGGCACCTCAGCAAGGCAGCTCCGACAACCGGACTGCGCAGGCCAGTCGAGCGGTATCCAAGCCGCGAACCCGGGAGAGTAAATCTGGACAATTCATCGACTTTCCGGGGGGGGTAGATTCCGCATCGAAAGAGTCGAACCTCGAAGGGTCCGACCGGCATCCAAGCACCATTGGGATCGGCGATCGCGGTCCTCGCTCAGTGGAGGACATAGACATGCGTCCTGATATCATCCGTCGCAAACTGGCGGTTTCTACGCTGCTCGCCGGATTACTGGTGAGCATGACGAACACGTGAATTTCACATCCTGCCCAGGCCACCCCCCCCCACCGTCGCCCTACGCTGCAAGATTTCGTCGGACACTCTCGATCCCCTGGCGGGAATCGGTGTCAGCGTATCGGGAGTGCTGACGCAGAGTACCAGCTACACGGACGGGGACGGCGCGACCGCCATCTTTCTTCCGTCGGCAGGCGAAACCTGTGGGATTGCACTCCACGAAACCCAGACCCGTTTCGGCATCGCGATCGGTCAGTACTTCGGTGCACCCATGCCGCAGGCAACGTCAGTCGATCAGTTCCTCGGACGAATCATGATTCAGCCTGTGGCTGTGCCTACCTTCTTGAGCACGTCTCGTGTTTCCATGCCTGGTCAGCACCTGCGGTGGTCGATTGGCGGGACGACGAAGGCAACTCGCGACAACTTCAATCTCAACTCCGCTGCGAACGTTGGACTCCTGCTCACGAGCGCAGAAATCGCCGCATTCGAAGCCTACTACGGTATCTCGTTCGGAACACAGGCGGCAAACGCCAGGCTTGGAATGTTCATCCGTTCGAACGACGTGGACTTCGGCCAGGACAACATCGCTGTGCGAATCGACTGTACTGGTCATGGCTTCTCCAGCCAGCCGACGGCACTTGCTTACGCCATCAATCGCAGCAGTCTGAGCACCGCGCCTACGTTCCAATCGACTAGCTTCGATTGGCAAGATGAGCAGGCATTCGTGATGCTCTCTGGACAAGTCGAAAGAGGCGACAGCATCGTCCTACTCGTTCCGAGCACGGGAGGGGGTCAGACCTCGACTCCGCGACTTGAAAGCACGATTCCGCAAGTGCCAGGAGCGATTGTCCAGTCCGCGGCGACTACTGGTCCCGAATGTCCGGGAGCCCAGGCAGAGGTGCCCGTGTGCGCCGCCCCGTCCGTCACCGGCTCTGACTGCATTCCGCTCGCTCCCGGCGGGAGCAGCGCCGGGTGCCCGCCCCCAACCAGCCTCAGCTCCGACTGCACTGGTGAGGCTATCGCAGGTCCGCGTTTCTGCGGTTTTGCAGGCGACTCACTGGCACTTTCTGCGACCGTCACCGTGACCGGCTCAGTCTCCGTTGGATTTACGGTAGGGCCGCAAGGCGCCCAGGGAACGGTCGGTGCCTCAGGCAGTGTCTCTGTTTCGGTGAGTGGCACTGCTACTGTCGCACCCAGCAATGGGACGGGCGACTGCTCTGCCTGTAGCGGCACCTCCGCCTGCGGCCAGTGCAAACGATTGTGCTACCAGGCGATCCGCTGCAAGGCGATGTACCAAGTCACCACCGACGGCTGGATCTACGACGTCAAGGAACCGATGGGTACTCAATGGCGACGCGCTCAAAAACGGCCCTGCGCCCGCCAGACGAACATCACTCAGCATTGCTGGAAAGAAATTGGGTTCACGACCACGGCGTGTGACCGCAAGTGCAATTAGCTCGGCTCCCACCACGATCGACTGAGGGGGGCCAAGTCGCGGCCCGCTGCGTCGTTGCGCTCGATTTGCTACCTGCCGACCATGAAGTCACCTGGGGGCAAAACGAACGCAACTCTTCGAAGACCGCGAGCCGACACCGTATGGCCGCGAACGAGGGCGAGATCCGGGCTGAAGCCTCGAACTTCATTTTGTCAGGTCGTGGTTCGTCGAATGAGACGACGATCTCACTCGGCGACACGGCTGGGCACATGTCTGTGGTGTGCCGCGCACCTCGTCACAGCCCGCTCACTCCGCCGGCACTTCGATGTCGATCGTCGGCACCGACGGATCCAAATGCGCGAGCGCGTCGGTCTCGCGCTTGTGCCGGCGGAACCAATAGGTCGCGTACAGAATGTGGAGCGAACTCGATGCCATGTTGATCGACAGACCCCACGCGACGCCCGTGGTGGGATTCATCCAAGCCAAATACGCGATGAGCGCGACACTCGGAATCATTGCGGCGACCGATATGACGACCGCCACTTTGAGCGTGTTCGTGATCAGATAGAACGTGTCGTTCGCGACGCTGAACGACATCACGAGGAAGCCCGGCAACAAAATCCAACACGTCGTCGACACCGGTCGCACGTAATCCGCCGGGAACGTGCGCGCCAGAATCCAGCCCAAGAACGGCATGGCGAGCAGCACGCCGATCGAGATGAAAAGGCCTGAAAGTGCGCTTGTTTTGAAGTAGAGGCGCCGCAAGCGCGCGACATCCTTCAGCCCCGCCAACTCGCTGAAAGCCGGCACGCTGGTGCGGTTGATACCTTGCATCAGCATCAGCGGCACCTTCATCAAGCGCTGTGCGATCCGCAAGTACGCGACCCATTCCGTCGAACCGAATTTCTCGATCAACAGCGACGGAATCACTTCCATGCACAGCGCATTCAAGTTGCGCACGATGCCGAGCTTCACACCGAGCGCCGTTCCGAGCGTCATCGGCACGTCGCGCACGTGCGCGCGAATCTCGGCGAAGCTCGGCAGCGGCGAACCCGCATTCTTGCGCTCGCGCCGATAGAGTTCGACCGCCGCGATCGACCCGAGCAGGGACGACACGATGGTTCCGATCACGGCGCCGAGCGCGGAATTCGTGACCAGCGCACCGACCACGACGAGGAAGACGCGCATCGCTTCCTGCGCATTCTCGGTCTGCGCGAACGGAACCATGCGGCGCGTGCCGTGCATCGCTGCGCACGCGACGATGCGCGGGGTCTCCAGGATCGGCGAGATCGCGAGCCACGCGGCCCACGTGCCGACCTCGGCGTTGCTGCCGAGCCAATGTGTCGAAACCCACGGCAGAACGAGGAATCCGATCGCGCACAACACGGCGCCGAACGCCAAGTTCGACTTCAAGAGCCACGCGAGCCACGCCGCGACTTTCCCGGTCTGTCCGCGTGCGTTCGCCGCCGCGACTTGCGCGACCGTCGCTTGCAACAAGCCTTGGTTCACGAGGAACCACAGGAGCGAGTACAGCGAAACGGCGACGTAGAATTGGCCCTGACTCTCGGGCCCGAGCAGGTGCGCCAGCAGCGCCGCCGACGCGAAATTCCCGGCCGCGTTGAAGAGCGACCCGATCTGGAGCGTCGCCGTGTCGCGGAAGAACTTGTTCCGCAGGGCCGCGAAGATGCGCTTCATCGCGATTCAGCGTTGCTTCGTCGCAGCCGAGGCGCTCGCCGTGGGCACGAACAGCAAGTCCTCGATCTCGCGCATGTTCTCCATGTCGACGCGTGCGTACCCGAGGCGGTAGAGGTGCTCGACCGCCGCTTGTTGCTCGTCCCAAGCGTGATGCAGCGTCTTCGACAAGAGCTCGGCCAAGATCACCGGTTGTGAGCCCGTGCGATCGAGGAACGGCAAGACGCCCTTCAACACCGCGTAGTCGTTGCCCTCCGTGTCGGTCTTCAAGAAATCGACGCGCGTCACGGCGTTGTCTCGCGCCCAGTCGTCGAACACGCGCACGTCGACTTCTTCGGAATCCCACACGACTGCATGTGCACCCGTGTACTTGTCGACCTGCACTTTGACGATCGAGTTTCCGCCCGGATTGTGGCGCGGTTTGTAGATCGTCGTGCGTCCGTTCGTATCCGAGAGCGCCAGGTGCAGCACGGTCACGTTCGGATTCTTGGCGAAGCGCGAGCGCGCGCGATCGGCGTACTCCTTCACGGGTTCGAACAAGTAGGCGCGCGCATTCGGTCGCGCCTCGAGGATCGCAGCCGTGAAGAGCCCGACGTTCGCGCCCACGTCGACGATCACTGCGTCGTCACCGATGTGCGGCAGCACGCGCGCGACTTCGGCCGTGACGATGCGCTGTATGCGCTTCTCCCAAGTGGGCAGGTCGACGCGCTCTTCGTGCACCGCTCGCCTGCGCATCCCGAGGAGGGCTCGCACCCGCTGAATCCAAGTCTCTCCGGGGGTCATGGGGTGCGAAGTGGGCTCTCAGGAAGACGGTGATTAGATCCGCGCGCCTGTAAACGGTCAACGAGGGCGAGTTCGCGTCGGCGCGATCACAACCTGAGCGAGCGGTAGTAGATGCCGCGATCTCCGCCGGCCTTCTTCGCCGCACGCAAGGCGAGTTCGGCGTGCGCGCGCAGCGTATCGACGTCGTCCAGGTCCCTGCCGTCGAAAGTCTCGAATCCGAGCGACGTCGACACGCGAATCGGTTGGCTGGCACCCTCGAAACGGCCCGAAACAGAGCGAATTTCCTGCAAGAGACGCATCGACACGTGAGCCGCGTCGACCTTCTTCGTGTAGGGGAGCAGCACTGCGAATTCGTCTCCACCGATGCGACCGGCGACGTCCTCGGCGCGCAGCGCGGCGCGCACCGCTTCACCGACACGCGCGAGAATGCGATCGCCGACGACATGGTCGAACGTCTTGTTCACCGCGCCGAACCGATCGAGGTCCACGATCACGAGCGCGATATCGTGCGTGTGACGTTGCGCAGCGCTGAAGTGCTCGACCAGGCGCTGTCCGAACGCGCGCGATCGCAACAACCCCGTACCGTCGTCGTGAACGGCCGCATGGCGCAGCTCGACCAGCTCGCGCTCGCGCCGACGCTCTTCGATCAAACGCTCGACGCGCAGCGCGATCTCGTCCGACGATGCACCGCGCGGAGCCAAGTCGAAGTTCGTGAGCTCGAGCACCGTCTTCGCGTACAGCGCAGCATCTGCGCGAGTCGGATCGAACATCAAGAGCACCGCCGGTCGCTCGCCGTCGGGCCCGTTGCCGAGGATCGTCTCGAGCTCCGCGCGCCCGCCTTCGACGAGCGGATCGAGCACGAGTACGTCCGGGCGGAGCGCGCGCGCTTGCGCCAAGGACGCCACGACCGAACTCGTCGCCTCGACCCGCCAGTGCGGCCGTTTCAGGGCTGAAAAGGCCGTGGCGAGGCCGTTTCCGCGGTGGTCGCACGCGAGCACGAGAGTGGGTCCTTGGGCTTCCATGGTGGGGTGAAGCCGGCTCGCGATGCAGAGAAACGGCCTGAAAGTATACCCTCCGGCGCAGGTTGGGCCGGGCCGACCGTTTGACTCCGCGGGCGCCGCCAGTATCATCCTCGCCCCCGCATTCACCTCGGAGCCCCCTCCGTGGCAGCGCGCGGGTCAGACGCTCGCCCCGGTGAGCGTCCTCTGTAGTCGGAGGGTTTCCAAGCGCCCCTGGCTTCACACTGAACGCTTGGCGCGCCGGACCTGATCGGTCAGGCGCTCACGCATCGCAAAGCGCGCCTTCGCCGGCGCTCTGACCCACACACTCTTCGCGCTCAACAGCGCGAATCACGACCCCCGCATGGAAACCGTTCAAGTCCAACAGCTCATCGACGCAGGCGTGCACTTCGGGTGCCGCGTGTCGCGGTGGAATCCGAAGATGGTCCCGTACATCCACGGGCGCCGCAATCTCATCCACATCATCGACCTGCGCGAAACCTTGCGCGGCATCCTGCGCGCACAAAAGCTCACCTTCCACCTCGCGCAAGAGGGCAGCACGATCCTGTGGGTCGGCACCAAACGCCAAGTGAAGGGCGTCATCCAAGACGCGGGTCAGCGCACAGGCATGCCGATCGTCACCGAGCGGTGGATCGGCGGCACGCTCACGAATTTCTCGGTCATCCGTTCGCGTCTGAAGCGCCTCGAAGAGCTCGAGAAGATCGAAGAGGACGGCAACGCGGCCGCGCAATACTCGAAGAAGATGTTGTCGAGCCTGCGCCGCGAGCGTCGCAAGATCACGCGCAACCTCGGCGGCATCCGCGAGATGGGCGGCATGCCCGGCGCGATGGTCGTCGTCGATCCGGCGCGCGAAGCCAATGCTGTGCGTGAAGCACGTCGCATGGGTCTCGTCGTCATCGGCATCCTCGACACGGACTGCGATCCGACGATGGTCGACATCGTCATCCCGGGCAACGACGACGCGTTGAAGTCGGTTCGTCTGCTCGTCGATCAACTCGTCAAGGCCGTCGAAGAAGGCTCCGCGAATCACCGCGAGCGCTTGGCTTCGGTGGGCTCGGCCGAAAAACACGAAGACGGCTCGCAGCAGCCGATGGGCGACGAGCCCCGCCCGACGCGCGGCAACAAGTTGCCTGACGGCGCTCAAGCCGGCGGTCGCGGACGTCGCGGTCGCGGCGGCGAAGAGGAAGAGGGCGACGGCGTGACGCCGTCAGGCCCGGGCGGCGGACGCCGCGGCGGCGCCTGAGACGCGACGCAGCATTACAGCGCCTCGCCGTGAAGCGCCCGTGAGCTCGAATGCTTCGAGACCGCGGGCGCCTCGTTAGGGGCGCAGCACGTACACCCACATTGAAAATCCACACGCACACGAGTTCAGAGAGAAACGAACATGGTTGAGATCAATCCCGACATGGTGCGCCGCCTGCGCGAGCGCACGGGCGCCGGTCTGATGGAATGCAAGCGCGCGCTCGACGCAGCCAAGGGCGACGAGGAAGCGGCGATCGACATCCTGCGCAAATCCGGGCTGAAATCGGCCGAAAAGAAGGCCTCGCGCGAGATGGGCGAAGGTCGCGTCACCACGTGGATCGCGCCGAAGTCGCGCGTCGGCGCCCTGGTCGCGCTCACGTGCGAAACGGACTTCGTCGCAGCGACCGACGACTTCAACGGTTTGCTCGCCGAAGTCGTGAAGCGCGTCGCGGACGACAATCCGGCGTCGATCGACACGCTGCTCGCGTCGAAGGATTCGCGCAACGGTCAACAAGTCGGCGAATCGATCAAGCTCTTCATCGGCAAGCTCGGCGAGAACACGCAGGTCGCGAAGATCCAGCGCTACGAGAACATGAAGGGGCGCGTGGGGACCTACGTGCACCACGACAAGAAGAAGGCGGCGCTCGTCTCGGTGACGACCGACGCCGACGAGGACAAGGCGCAAGTCTTCTTGAAGCAGTTGTGCCAACACATCGTGTCGATGGTGCCGTCGCCGCTCGCGATCCGTCGCGAAGAGATTCCGGCCGCGGAGATCGAGCGCGAGAAGGCGATCTACCTCGAAGAGGTCAAAGGCAAGCCGGCCGAAATGCAGGAGAAGATCGTCAAGGGCAAGCTCGACAAGTTCTTCGCCGACGTCGTGCTGCCGGAACAGAAGTGGGTGTTCGACGATTCGAAGACCGTGCAGAAGGTGCTCGAAGAGAGCCTCGGCAAAGGCTCGACGATCGCGGGCTTCACGAACCTTCGCATCGGCAAGTGAACGACTAGCGCACCTTCGCAGGTATCGAACTCTGCGAGGCGTGCTCGTCGACCCGCGGGTTGCGTGCTTTTTTTTCGCGCGCGGCGCACCGAGCCTGCGCGGGGGGGGCGCGCGAGGCTCTCGCTTGAAGCGCACTGGTGCCCTCGCGTGAAGCGCACTGGTGCCCTCGCGTGAAGCGCACTGGTGCCCTCGCGTGAAGCGCACTGGTGCCCTCGCTTGAAGCGCACTGGGCCTTTGCATGAGGCCGCGCTTCTAGCCACAATCGCACGCGCTCCGGCTCGAGCGAGAACCACCGCACCCATGAATTCACCGTACCAGCGCATTCTCCTGAAACTCTCCGGTGAAGCGCTCGGCGACGATGCTTCGGGCCACGGCATTTCGCCCGAAGCGGTGCAGACGATCGCGCGGCAAGTCGCGCGCGTGTCGGCACTCGGCGTGGAGATCGCGATCGTGTGCGGCGGCGGAAACATCCTGCGCGGAGCCGAGTTTTCGAAGCTCGGCGGACATCGCGCGAGCGCCGACTACATGGGCATGCTCGGCACCGTCATCAACGGGTTGGCGCTCTCGGACGCGCTCGAACAACAAGGGCTCGAGACGCGCGTGATGACGGCGATCGGAATCCAGCAAGTCGCGGAACCGTTCGTGCGGCGCAAGGCGCTTTCGCACTTGGAAAAAGGGCGCGTCGTCATCCTCGCGGCAGGGACGGGCAATCCGTTCTTCACGACGGACACGGCTGCGGCGTTGCGCGCGACCGAACTCGAATGCGACGTGCTACTGAAGGCGACGAAGGTCGACGGCGTGTACACCGCCGATCCGAAACGCGTCAAAGATGCGCGCCGCTTCGAAGAGATCACGTACATGGAAGTGTTGAGCAAGGGGTTGCGCGTCATGGACGGCACCGCGATCACGCTCGCGATGGAGAACCGCCTCGCAATCGTCGTGTTCAACATGTTGGAAGAAGGCAATCTCGAACGGTTGATCCGAGGTGAGACCCTCGGTACCCGCATCCGGAGCTGAATATGACTGCACAAGAAATCACGAAAGACACGAAGGACAAGATGGAGAAAGCTCTCCATCACGTCGCCGACCAGTTGAAGACGATCCGCACGTCGCGCGCTTCGCCGGCGCTCGTGGATCACATCCGCGTCGAGTATTACGGCACGCTGAGTCCGTTGAGTCAGATCGCGCAGATCTCGATCCCCGAGCCGCGCCAGATCATGATCAAGCCGTTCGACATGGCGGCGCTGAAGGACATCGAGAAGGCGATCCAGAAGAGTGATCTAGGGATTCAGCCGCAGTCCGATGGGAAGGTGTTGAGAGTGACGATGCCGCCGTTGTCGGGCGATCAGCGCAAGAAGTACGCGACTAGGGTGAAGGAGTTGTGCGAGGAAGCGCGGATTGCGATGCGGAATATGCGTCGGGATCAGAACAAGCACGCGGATCAGATGCACAAGGACTCCAAGTTGACGGAGGATGAGAACAAGAAGTTGCATGAGGATATTCAGAAGTTGTTGAAGGAGTATGAGGAGAGGATCTCGACGTTGCAGGACAAGAAGACGGCGGAGGTGATGGAGGTTTGAAGGGGTGGGGGGGTATTGAGCTGCGAGGACGATGAGCTGCGCGAGGGCGATGGGGAGCAAAGGACTACACAAGCGTGCTTCGCATCGCTGACCCCGCGCGCGTGAACCGCGGAGTACCGCGCTTCACGCGCACGGGGTTCTGTCGGAAGAAAAGGGGTGTGGCGGCGGAGTGTGCTCGAACTGGAGAGGGGAGCCGGTGGCGACAGAGTGTGCTCGGACTGGAGAGGGGAGCCGGTGGCGACAGAGTGTGCTCGGACTGGAGAGGCGAGCCGGTTGCGACGGAGTGTGCTCGGACTGGAGAGGCGAGCCGGTTGCGACGGAGTGTGCTCGGACTGGAGAGGCGAGCCGGTGGCGACAGAGTGTGCTCGGACTGGAGAGGGGAGCCGGTTGCGACGGAGTGTGCTCGGACTGGAGAGGGGAGCCGGTGGCGACAGAGTGTGCTCGGACTGGAGAGGGGAGCCGGTGGCGGCGGAGTGTGCTCGAACTGGAGAGGGGAGCCGGTGGCGACAGAGTGTGCTCGGACTGGAGAGGCGAGCCGGTGGCGACGGAGTGTGCTCGGACTGGAGAGGGGAGCCGGTGGCGACGGAGCTTGCTCGAGTGCGGCGAAGGGAGCCGGGTGCGACTGCGTATGCTCGAATTGGTGAGGGGAGCCGGTGGCGACGGAGTTCGCTCGAGTGCGGCCAAGGAAGCCACGCGCGACCAAGTCTGTTCGCGGAGCAAAGTACGCAGACGCTTCGGGTGAGTAAGGCGTGATCGGGATTGCGACTTCCTGAATCTCTGGGCGTCGTATGCAGTCCTTGAACGCGACTCCGCCCCTTGTAGACTCCCGAACGTCTGCGCCGCTTCCGGCGCTGTCCGCTCGCTGCGTCGCGTGCGCGTGCGAGGCGTCCTGTTGGGAACGGCCGCGGGCCGGATCCTTTGGAGTCGTCGATGAGCAGTGTTTTCAAGCCCATTCAGTGGGCACTCGGTCGGTTCTCCGTCGACATGGGCATCGACTTGGGAACCGCCAACACGCTCGTCAGCGTGCGCGGACGCGGCATCGTGTTGAACGAGCCGAGCGTGGTTGCTGTCGACAAGACGACGGGCGAAGTACTCAACGGCGGTATGGCCGTCGGCAACGAAGCGAAAGCGATGCTCGGCAAAACGCCGGGCAACATCGAAGCCATTCGTCCGCTCAAGAACGGCGTCATCGCCGACTTCGACGTGACCGAGAAGATGTTGCGTTACTTCATCACGAAGGTGCACGCCGGTCGCAATTGGGTGAAGCCGCGCGTCGTCATCGCAGTACCGGTCGGGATCACTGCGGTCGAACGTCGTGCCGTCATCAACTCGGCCGAACGCGCGGGCGCACGCAAGGTGTACTTGATCGAAGAGCCGTTGGCCGCTGGTCTTGGTATCGATTTGCCTGTGCGTGAACCGTTCGGTTCGTTGATCGTCGACGTCGGTGGCGGAACGACGGACATCGCGATTCTCGCGTTGGGCGAACTCGTGCGTTCGACTTCGTTGCGTATCGCTGGCGATGAAATGGACGAGGCGATCATCAATCACTGTCGCCGCCATCACAACCTGTTGATCGGCGAGCAAACGGCCGAGCGCGTCAAGCTCACCATCGGTTCTGCGTGGCCGATGAAGCAGGAATTGTCGATGGAAGTGAAGGGGCGCGATTCGGTGACGGGCCTGCCGCGAAAGACGACTGTGACGTCGATCGAAATGCGCGAAGCGCTGAGTCATCCCGTGCGTCTGATTTGTGAAGCAGTGCGCGGCGTGCTGGAAGAGGCGCCGCCGGAACTGTCCGCAGACTTGGTCGACACGGGCATCACGCTGTGCGGCGGTGGAGCGATGCTCTACGGGTTGCCGGAAGCGATGACGGAAGTGCTGTCGATTCCGGCACGGGTCGCGGATGATCCGCTGACGGCGGTCGCGCGTGGAACGGGTGTTTTCCTCGAGAATCTCGAGGTGTTCGCGCCTGTGTTGTCGAGTGACGAAGACGATTGAGCCGACAAGAGAATGCGACGCGCTGAATTCGGCGAGCGCACTAGGAAAGAGTTGCGTGGGTTCGGATCCGTCACGAGGCGTTGCGGGTTCCCTGAGGCACGCGTAGACTCGGACGCGGGTTGTAAACCCGGCTTTCTTTCCGATTCTGATTTCTCGCGCAGGAGGGAACCATGAAGCTTTCGATGTCGACCGACCTGTCACCGCGTCACCGCGTCACCGCGTCACCGCGTCACCGCGTGATCCTCGACATCTCCGCCGATACTTCGCTCGGTGGGCGATCGCGGTCCTGATTCTTCTCGCGTTCGTTCGGGACAGCGCCGCGCAGACGTGGGCCGGACCGTGGGACTGGACGCGCTGCATCGAAACACACCCGAGCTGCACAACCGCGCATCTGTACCCTGAGTTCTCGCACGGAGCTCTGATCCCGACGGGACTCTACCGCGGCAAGGTCCTGATGTGGCATCGCGAACTCGTCTACACGCCCACGGCGAATCCGGCTTGCCAGCCGCAAGACCGAACTTTCCTCTTCATCTTCGATCCGCTCGCGCCCAACGACTTGCTACGACTCAATGCGGTGATCCCCAGCGACATCATGTGCGCTGGCATGTCGTGGGACCCTCAAGGTCGGCTCCTCGTGGTCGGAGGAAACCGTGCTTTGCCTGCGTTCCTAAACAACGCCTACTTGATCGATCCGGCCACACTCGCGGCACCAAGAGGAGGCGGATGTCAGCTGCGCGTGTACGGCCGAGGTTTCATGCAGCTACCCGACATGCTCCGGTCGCGCTTCTACCCGACGATCATCGCGCTCACGAAAGGTGTGATTCAGTTCAACGCGGCTTCGACCTTGTGCTCGACGATCAACGCCGGAGCGCACCTCGTTCTCGGCGGACCGTACGCCGCAGTACCCACCTATGCCGGCGTGGATGTCATGGAGGTATTGCCGTATGGAAGCCTGCAGTGGGCATGCGCGCTCGCCCCTCTGTTTCCTCCGTCCACGACCCAGCGAATCGATGCCTACGATCTGCAAGTTCATCCGAACGACCTGAGCACGAACGGCTTGAATGGGAATCTGGACAGCTATCCGCGCGCGTTCCAGCTCTCGAATGGAGACATTCTCGTTGTGCACGATGTGGACACGCCCGACTCCTTCCAGCAGGTAGCCAACCCGCCGCAGGAGGCTTATGTGATCCGTCTCAATCAAAGCGGGTCATACAAGACCGAATTCTGGCGCGTGCGTGAGGACGCCACGCATCTGGGCCCTAACGCGGATCGCAACTACGGACCGGCGGTCTTGATGCATACGCTGCAGGACAACGACCGAGTTTTGGTGTTCGGCGGAACGCCAGGAGCGGCGAACCCGGTGAGTACCGTGCAAGAGTTCATCCCTGCCCAAGCCGCAGCTACGGGCGGCACAACGGTTGAGGGAGAATTTAAAGACAAGGCCAACCTGTTGGTCCCGCGAGACTTCACGGACGCGCTTGTGCTGCCCGACCGCCAGATCCTGCTCATGGGTGGTGCACGCCAGTTCATTCCGAGCCTGATCCCTGTGGCGGATCCCGAACTCTACGACCCCGGCCCTTCCCGTAATTCCGTTGGGTCCAGCGTGTTGATGCCCGCCGGCAACATCGTCAATGACGCCCAAGGTGTACCCATCGGTCCGACGCAGCGGCTGTACCATCAATTCTCGGTACTGCTTGCCGACGGGAGCGTTTATGTCGCTGGTGGTGAGTCACTTCCCAATCCAGTGTCTGGTTTCGCCGCCGGTCCCTATTCCGGCGAGATCTTCCTGCCGGCCTACATGCCGCAGAACACCGGGTACGACATGCCCTACATCGGTTCGGTCGTGTCCGCGCAGCCGATGAGTTCGACCAGTCAGCCTCAGAGCTTCACGGTGACAGTCGAGAACTTCTCGAGCGACTCCTTCGCGATCAGCGGCGTTGTGCTGACGCGGCCTGGTGCGGTAACGCATTTCTTCGACAACTACCAGCGCTACATCGAACTCCCAATCGACTCCCAGTCGGTGGACGCCTTGACGGCCACACTCACCGTGCGGTCGCTGGAGGACAACCTCGGCCCGCCCGGCTGGTACATGCTTTGGGTGATTGTGACCAAGCTAGGGCACACTCAGCGTCTACCGACTCACGCGCAATTCGTGCGTTTCTACTAGCGAGGTGTCCTGATGAATGCTCTTCGCAGCCAACTCGCTGCCAACGGCGGACGCGCCGCAGTTGCCGCTCGTAACTCACTCTTCGTTGCGCTCGTCATGACGTCTGCCTCGCTCGCGCGAGCTCAGGTCACTTCTCGCGACTCGAGCAGCCTAGTCTCACGCGCGTCGATCACGTTTCAGGAAAATCATGGTCAGTGGCCTGAGGCCATTCGTTTTCTTGCGCAAGCCGGCGGTGTTCGAGCACGCGTCGAACAGGACTCGATCGCTCTCGATCTGGCCTCGGTCGTGACTAAGTCCGAACGGTCAGGAGTACTCGTGAGATTGGCGATCGAGGGGCAGGATTCGCTCGAGCCCTCAGGTGAGCGGGAGCTACGCACGAAGCATCATTACTGCTACGACGCTGGCGCACACTGGATCCGCAATGTGCCTAGTTTCGAGCAAGTGCGAATGCGATGCGTTGCGGATGGCGTCGACTGGGTGCTGCGCGCTCACGACGGACACCTTGAATACGATCTTGAACTTGCGCCGGGCGCGGACCTCGATGCGCTGGTGATTCGATGTCAGGGACAAAGAGGCTTGTCCATCGAGGATGATGGGTCGCTCTGGATCCACACGTCGGCAGGAGTCATACGTCAGACTCCGCCAGTGAGTTGGGAGATCAGCAAGTCAGGCGAGCAACATTTCATCGACGTGCGCTTCCAACTCTTAGGAGATGATCGCTTCGGCTTCGTCGCTCCACAGCGTGACCGGTCGCGAGAGCTGCATATCGATCCGGGCATCGAATGGGCGAGCTACCTGGGAGGAACCGGCAGCGGTGAGTACACGACGGCACTGGATCGCGACGCGGCCGGCAACGTGTTCGCGGCAGGAGAGGCGACTTCGGCCAATTTTCCAGTGACCCCCGGCTCATATTCGACTCCAGGCATGAACGTAGTTGGGATCTTCGTGTGCAAATTCGATCCTGCGGGCAGTGTGCTCTTTTCGACTTACGTGGATGTGAACGTGTCGATCGATCTGTTTGCGTTGGCCGTCGATTCCTGGGGCCGGGCAACCGTGGGTGGGGATCTCTACATTCCCAATGGGGTGTCAGCAGATTTCCCAACGACTCCTCAGGCCTACGACCCAATCATCAACACCAGATTCCCAGGATACGTTCTGCGACTCTCTGCGGCGGGTGACGCTCTGGACTTTTCAACCGTGCTCGAGGGCCCCGGAGGAAATGCCTGTTTCGTTTATGCCCTGGACATAGCAGCTTCCGGGGGCGTGGTGGTGGGTGGATGGACCGATTCTTTTCCCGCGACTCCAGGAGCGTACGACACCACATTCAACGCAACAGGCAACCAGGATGGGTTCGTCGCTCGATTGTCGCCAGACGGAAGTCAGCTCGAATGGTCGACTTTCCTAGGTGGTTCGTATCGCGACGAAGTTCGGACGCTTGCGCTTGACGCGGCAGAGAACGTAACCGTGGCCGGCCTTACCTTTTCACCCGACTTCCCGATTCCGTTCGATGTCTTGCCTACGCCTATCGTTGGCATTCATCATCGCTTTTTCGTGAGTCGTTTAAATGCCCAGGGATCAGGGATCATTTGGAACAAGGTGATCGATCAGAACGGGGGTGGCACGGAGTCTCATCCCCAGGGCATGGCCCTTGGCCGCGATGGCAGCGTCGTCGTGGTAGCCGAAACCCAGAGCTACTTCTATCCTACTACTCCCGGCGCCGCATTCCCTCCGCCAAGTGTCTTCGTCAATGACTACAACGGCTATGTGTTCAAGGTTGCGCCAGGAGGCGCTGCGCTCGAGTACGGGTTCTACCTGACCTCACGTGCCCTCCCCTATGGCGTCTACCTCGACGCCTCGGGCGTGGCGACGATCACCGGTGGCGACCGCTGGAGCACGATGCCGATCACACCCGGCGCACCGGCTGGCTCAGGTGTCGTCAACGGCGCCGACGCCTTGCTGTGCCGCATCGATCCGACGGGGACGCAGTTGCTTTATTCAGCCCGCCTCGGCGGACTGAATTGGGAGTTCGGTCAGTGCATCACGCGACTCGACGATCATCATGTGGCCATCGGCGGAAATGCAGGACTCGCGAGCTTCGTGACACCCGGCGCATTCGACACCACCTATGGCGGAGGCTACGAGGACGGTTTCGTAGGCGTCGCAGATCTCCTGCCGCAAGGCGTCCAAGTGCTCGGCACGTCGACTCCGGCCTGCTTGGGGACGATCGGCATGAACACGGTGGGTATGCCGTCTCCCAACGCTTCGGAGTTCGCCTTCTGGTGCAGCGGCGCACCTCCGAACGCGAGTGGTTGGTTGCTGATCGGTGCCGCCGCGCCGATAGCTGGCGACTTTGGTGGCGCTTCGATCCAGGTCGATCGCACGCGGCGAATGTTCTTGCGCGCCGTGACGACCGACCATCGCGGCTTCGTCCGAACCCCGATGCCCCTGCCTCTACTGCCGACAGGTACGCAATTCGCGGCTCAATACGTGTTCCGGAATACGCCATCGTGTTCAGGCGCAGGCATGTTCAGCGCAAGCAACGGGCTCTTGCTGCATGTGCAGTAGATCGAAAGCACGATGCTCCTCGGCCCGGAGGAGGACGGGGTCGCGCGCTCATTGAGCCCAGAAGCGGCAACACAGACTGGAGAGTCGCGCAGCATTGCGGCATCGTGATGCAGAATTTGACCGCGCGCAGTCATACGGCGACGCGCACGCGGGAATGACTCCCGCCCATTTGCTACTTAGGCACACCTGATCCTCTGCGCGGCAGAGGACACTTTCGTGGCGTTTTTGGTCGAGGTTTTCCGTGGGAGGGCTTTCCCGTTCAGGCACGCTGTTCCTGATCGGTTTGCTCGTCTTGATCGCGCTGTCGGTGCATCCGGTGGCCAGCGTCGAGACGGCGATCGACGGAGCGTTCGCACCTTCGCGCGTGCTCGCGGAATTGGCGCGACCACTCGCGTGGCTTGCGCGCGACGAAGTCTCGGCGAATGAAATCGAGGCCACGTCTGCTTTCGCATCCGAGAGCGAACGCTCGCACGCGCTCCTCTTCGCTTCACAATCCGCCGCACTGCCCGTCGATCCAAAGTTGCAAAGCGGTCGCGCTGCCGTCGCATGCCACGTCATCGGCCGACACCCGAAGAATCAGGATCGGTTGCGCCTGCGGTACGCACTCGACGCCGGAGTCGTAGCCGGTTCGCCCATCACGAGTGGTGACGCATACGTCGGACGTGTCGTCGAACTCGATCCGTTTCGTCCTGGCGAATGCACAGCCGAGCTCGTCACCGCCAAGGACTTTCGCGTCTCCGCAATCGTCGAATCGGGCGGCAAGAAAGGCTCGTTCGTCGTCGGAGGCTTGCTCGGCAAAGCGCAAAAGCACGAGCGTGAGCTGCATCTCGCCGTTCAATTCCCGAGCGACCGTTCGATTCAAAGTGGCGTCGCGCGCGTCTCCGAGGACGCGAATGCGCGCGAGGCACGACTCGCCGATGGTTTCGTGCTCGGCAAACTCGTCGTCGTCGACATGCACGGGACGCGACTGCTCGGATTGCGTGCGCCCCTCGACTATCCGCTCGGCCTCGCGCACCTCGCCATTCTCGTCGCACCCGAGCGCGGCACAGCGGGCCCGGTGTTGCCGATCGATCCGTTCGAAGCAGCATCGTGGATGGATGCGCGCGTGATTCTCGCCGGCGATCCGTCGGCCTTGCGCGACACGCGTCGACTCGCACTCACGACCGCGTCGAAGATCGCTCCAGGTGCCGCCCTTGCCGTCGGGGCACGCTTCGTCGGACGCATGGAACGCGTGGGTTTCTTCGACAGTGATGCACGTTTGCTCGCCGATCCCGGCCTCGCCTTCAGCGCGCTCGCGAAGATCGAGGGGCAAGCTGCACCCATCGCACTCGGCCGCCTCATTTCACTCGGCCCCGTCGGCAACGACGAAGTCGCGTTCGAATGTCACGGCGAGATCCCGCTCGCACCAATCGGCGGAAAGGCCGTGAAAATCGAGCTGTGGACCGCCGCCGCCGAATCTGATCTGCCGCCGGGACTGCTCGTCGGCGAAGCACTCTTCGCAAGCAGCGAACCCCCGTTCACGCTGCGTGTCAAGCCGGCCTGCGACGCGCGAGCACTGCATGTTCTGCGCGTGTGGCGCGGACGCTCGCTTTCGAGCGAGGAGAATCCGTGAGCGCTGCGCGCGTTCTCGCGTGGATCTTGTTCCTCGTGTGGGCCGTGTGGGCCTTCGCGATCGAGGGACACTTGGCGAACGGCGGTTCGCGCTGGGTGCCCGACATCGGACTCGTGCTCGCGTTGTCCGTGATGGCTCGAGCGAACGTCGGCGACACGCCGATTCTCGCCCTGTTCGCGGCTCTCGCGCGAGCGAGCTTCGGGCCGGAGCCACCGATCGTCGTGCTCGCCGGATTCATGGGCATCGTGTTTTTCGCACTCGCTGCGAGAACTACGGTCGAGTTGGCGGGACCGCTGTGGCGCACCATCGCAGCACTCGTTTTCGTGTTCGCCTTCAACGTCTGGCTGACATTCGCACGCAGCATGCGCGATCCGTCGGCCGAACTCGCGCACACCAGCACGATCTTCGCCGCGCTGCCGGTCGCGATCACTTCCGCGATCCTCGCGTTCGCGTGCGGGCCGCTCTTCGCGCACTTGCCGGGGCTGACGCCGATTCGGAGGCGCAAGTGGTAGCGCAGCGGCGTTTCGGTCCGTTGATCGGCATCGTCTTCGCTGGACTCGGCGTCCTCGCGGTGCGCTTGTTCCAAGTGCAGATCGTCGAGCACGAAGTGTGGTCGCAACAAGCCAGCGGGCTCGTGCGTTCGTCGCGCGTTTTGCCGAGTCACCGGGGCAGCATCCTCGATCGCAATGGCGTCGTGCTCGCGCGCGACGAGGACACGTATCGAATCGACTTCAAGTACCGCGAATTCCGCCGCCGACATCCGCTCGGAATCTTGGCGCACGCGTACTCGAGTTTGGAAATGCGCGTCGTGCCGCTCGCCGCGGCGCTCCAGCATCGTCAAGCCTGGACCGAAGCGTTGTTGCGCATTTCGCCGCAGGATTTGGACCGTTTCGAAGCCGGCGACGAACTCACGACCAAAGTGTTGAGTGTGGCGAAAACAGAGACGCCGAACACCGAGGCTCGCGCACGTCGCGCGGCGGATCTGCGCTACTACGTCGGCGAACTGCTCGCCTTGACGAAGGAGGACGCGAGCTTCGTGCGCCGACTGGAGGACGACGCGCGCAGTCCCTCCTACTTGGAAATCTTGGCGAGGCGGCGCGGCCTCGCTGTCGAGGCATTGCTAGCGCGCGTCAACGCGAACGTCGGGCGCGCGTGCGAGGAATTGTCGACGCTCGCTGGTTTCCTGCGCGTCGAAAGTCGCGACGAGCGTGCGGGAACCGTTCTCGCGGGAGGTGCTGCACTCGACCGAACGATCGCGTTCCTCGAAGACGTGCGCGCGAATCTGGAGGACGAATCGGCCGACGATCTGTTCGAAAGCGCGGCCGGATTCGACGCGGGCGCGATCTCGACCGAGAGTTTGGCGACGGTTTTCGATCTGACGTGGATCGCTCGTTCGTTGCGCTGGGACGAGGCGCGTCTCTCGGCTTGGATCGCAAGTCGCGAAACACGCAATCAGGCCCAAACAGCAGCGATCGTGCTCCCGCGAGCACTCGTCCACGTCGAGCTCGAAACTCCGCCGCGTCGCGCGGAGCGGTTGCTCGACGAGATCGCCCTGTTGTACGCGCCGCCGAATCAGCGCGATCGCGACGAGGACGGTCGCCCGCCGTCCTGGCGTGACTTGGACGATCTCGCCGTCCTCGATCAGATTCCATCGCTCTTCGAGGGCACCCGCATGTCGAGCGACTCGAACGTGCCCGACGTCGTGTTGCCGCTGCAGGATCGCGACTTGCGCGACATCGTTCCCGACCCGGCTGATCCGTGGAAGATCGTCGGTCTCGTTTCGGACTTGGCCGGCAAGGACGGCGCCGCCGACGAACCGCTGCGCGAGCCGATCGCCAGCGAGACGTGGACCGAATTCGGCCGCAATCGCGCCAACCTCGAGAGCCCGGCCGTGCGCGTCGAGTTGACGCGTCTCGTGCGCGCGCTCGACCGCCGACATCGCGCTGCGATCGATCGCTTGCTCTCCAACTTGTCGTCGTCGATCGTGCACGACGACGGCTCGCTGCCGCGGCTGACGTTCACCGAAAGCCGCAGGAAGCGTGCTCAAGAGCGTGATCGCTACGTACAAGCGGACCGCGGCAACAGGCCGTTGCGCGTGCTGGACGAGCCCGACTACGAACTCGTGCAGCGCATCGCGCGCAATCCCGAGCTCTACCGCGGCTTCGAAGTGCGCGACGCGACCAAGCGTGTGCACCCGCTCGTCGACGCAGACGGCGAGATCACTGCGAACCTCTTGCTCGGCTCGGTGGGCAAACCGCTGCTGCGTGAGCTGATGAAACAGGCCGGTGACGAAACGCGCCTGTCCGAATTGCGCTTCATGGTGATTCGCAGCGACGACGAGGAACACGAGATGCGCGTACTCGCCGCACGCGTCCAGCGCGCCGACGAATGGTCGGGTTCATCGGGGCTCGAAGACTACCTCGATCCAGAATTGCGCGGAAAACCGGGCTGGTTGCAGACCGAGGGCCTCGAAGAGCGATCGCGCAACGACGCCGGGGCAGAAGTCGTCCCGCCGCGCGACGGGCTCGACGTCACGCTCACGCTCGATGTCGAATTGCAGAACGCGGCGCAACAAGTGATCTCGCACCCGAAGATGCCGGGAGGACAAACAGACCGCGCGTTCTTCGAGTCACCTGTCGGCGCGATCGCGTTGATCACGCTGCAAGGTGAGGTGCTCGCGGCTGCATCGGCGCCGAATACAGCTGAATTTCCAGCGATTCCGGGGCGCGATCTCGAGCGCAGCGTTCGACGCGAGCGCACGCTGCAGCGGCCGACTTTCAATCCGCCGGGGTCGGTGTTCAAACCTTTCGTCGCAGCGTATGCGATCCAGCAGCTCGGTTTCGATCCCGCTCGACACTTCGAATGTCGCGACATGGGCAAAGGTCGCGGGGGATTCGAAACGATGCACTGCACGGGCATCCACGGATCGTCGGACTTGAAGCGCGCGCTCACCGTGTCGTGCAACTCGTACTTCGCGCAAGTAGGTCTCGAGTACGGTGCAGATCAAGCCGTGGCGATGACGGAGCTCTTCGGCTTCACACAGCCGACCGGCATCAAGAGCTTCGGGACGACCGGGCGATCGGGATTACGCGAAGAAGTGTTCTCGGCTAAGGAGTTGGCGCGTGCGATGAAGTCGCGCGAGGCGCACATGCGCTTCGCGAACGGGTTGACCGTGTTGAACGTCCTGCCGATGCAAGTTGCGCGCGCGACAGCCGGGCTCGTCACGGGCAGCCTTCCCGACGTGCGCATCGTCAAGTCTGTCGGAACCACAGCCGTCGAACCGGCGGCTCGACCGCTCGGGATCGACGAAAAAACACTGCAATTCGTGGCCTCTGCGATGCGTGACGTCGTGGACAGCCCCGATGGTTCGGCGCACGGAAAAGGTCTCGACGTCGGAACGCTCGGCTTCGACTTCGCTTGCAAGACGGGCAGCGGCGACTACTTGCCGTTCCGCGACACGCCCGAACTGTCGGCCGACGATCGGCGCGCGATGGACGCGGGCAAGATGCGCAAGCACACGTGGGTCGCCGGTTGGTTTCCGGTCGATGCGCCGAAGGCCGTGCTCGTCGTGTACTTGCACGACGTCTCCGAGACGTCGAGTCACACGGCCGTGTACGTGGCGGCGCAGTTTCTCGCCACCGACGCAGTCAAGAAATTCGTGGGCGGAGCGGCGCGATGAAGGACTCGAACTCGCGCTCGAGACTGTTCGATGCGAACAAGGTCTTGTCCTTGAAGGACGTGCGTTGGTTCGAGCTCGATTGGCATATTCTCGGGATCGCCGTGTTGTTGCTCGGGCTCGGATTGGTTTTCGTCCACGCGATGTCGGACGCGGATCTGCTCGCCGACCGCAAGGACGTCGTGTTCCAGAAGCACATGCAGAAGGTCGTGCTCGCCGTGCCGGCGTTCTTCGTGGCCTTGGCCATTCGGCCGCGCTTCCTGCGGCGCAATGCATACGTGTTCTACGGCGTGTGCCTCGCGATGCTGATCGGCATCTTCCTCGTCGGCGCGGAGCGCAACGGAGCGCGGCGCTGGATCACGATCCCGGGCATCGAGTTCGATCTGCAACCGTCCGAACTGGCGAAAATCGGCGTGATTGTGGCTCTCGCGCAGGTCTTGTACCGCAATCGCTTGGCGAAGTTGCGCGACTGGGGCAAGCCGTTGTTGGTCGCGCTCGTGCCGATGGGCTTGGTCGCGATGCAGCCCGATCTGGGGACGGCGATGACGCTTGCGCCGATCACGCTGGGCATGCTGTATCTAGCCGGCGCACGTGCCAAAGTCATCGGCGCGTTCCTCGTCGGCACTGCGGTGATCGCGTTCTCGGTAGTGTGGCTCGAGATCGGCGTGCACGACTATCAGTTGCAGCGCATCGACACGTGGAGGCACAGCTTTGCCGCCGACGATCTGATCGCGGCGCGAGGCGGGCCAGCGTTCCACAGCTATCACGCACGGGTGGCGATCGGGAACGGCGGCGTGTTCGGCCGCGGCATCGGGGACGGCGTCGCGAACGAGACGGGTTACCTGCCCGAGCGTGACTGCGATTCGGTGTTCGCCGTCGTGGCGGAAGAGGCGGGTTGGTTAGGCACGATGATCGTGCTGTTCGTCTACATCCTGTTCATCGTCTTGCTGATGGGGAGCGCGAGTTCGCTGCGCGATCGGTTCGCGAGGCTCGCGGTCGGCGGCGTGGCGCTCTATTTCGCAGCGCACGTGTTCATCAACGTCGGAGTGAATTTGGGGTTGGTGCCGCTGACGGGATTGACGCTGCCGATGTTCTCGACGGGCGGTTCTTCGATGTTGACGACGTTCGCGGCGCTCGGTTTGGCGCTCGGATTGTGCGCGCATCACGAACCGGTGCTCGATGCGGACGGGTTCAAAGACTGACGCGACGCGGGCCGGAAGGGCGCTGCACTGCAACACTCCGGCGCTTTTCGAGCGGATTTCGGCGTCGATGAAACCGAGCAGTGCAAAGCGCAGCGAAGACCGCACTGTCACGTGAGAAGAGTTCGAACTGTGCGCTGCCGGTTTGCGTGCGAACATCCACCGGATCGAGGCGGATCCGTTTGCGCTGAAATCAGCACTGACGGTGCTGGCGCACTCGGACGATGCCCGGGATGAGGCATTGGTGTGCAGTCATCTGCAGGCGCTGAGCCCAAGAGACCGCTCCACTCTCGAATCGATGCTCGACGCGCGGTGACTAGGTCGCTTCAGCAGCAACCGTCGCCTGAGTAGTGCCACGTCGACGGCGTCAGCACCAAGTCGTCGCGCTCGAGCCGCGCGAGTAGAGCCGCCGTTTTGTCGCAGATTCCCAGGGGAATGTCGCGCTTCAGGACGTGGCCAGCGCCATCGTCGAAGAGATCCTGACCGCCGACGTACACAGCCGCGCGACCAGTGAAGATGCATGGACCATCGTCGGGGATCGGATCCTTGATCGCGACGACTTCGACCGACTCGAGCAGGATGTGCTCGCGCAAACCGTAGCGCATCTTGTCGAGCACGCGGTAGGGGCGACGACCGCGCACTTCGATCGTGCCGAAACCTGCGGCGACGAGCGCCATCAAGTACTCGTCGAGTGTGGGCGGCGTCATGCATTCGGCGCGCAGGCGCGGATCGGCAGCGACATGAGTAGGCAGGGGCATCGTCGAGATCGGATCGCTGAGCGACAACTTGCCGCGGACTCTCAGCACGCGGTGCATCTCCGCCAAAGCATCCGCGAGGTGCTCGCGCGTGAAGATGTTGAAGAGACAGTTCTGCGCGGCGAAATCGATCGAAGCGGTTTCCACCGGCAGATCCAGTGCGTCCCCGAGTTTCAGTTCTACGAACGCTGGATCGAACCAGTCGTTCGACTCAGCGGCTTCCTCGAGTAACTCGCGCGCCGTGTTCAGCATCGGCTCGACCTTGTCGACAGCGATGACTCCGCCCGTTTTGCGCACGAAATAGGCCAATTGCAGCGCTTCGAGGCCCGCGCCGACGCCGACGTAGAGCACTTTTCCGACGCGCGCCAAGTCACGCGGATGCACGGTCGTTCCGCAGCCGTAGTTCATCGCGAGCATCCTCTTCGGCACTACGAGTCCAGGCAGTTGCCACGGCGGCGTCTGCGTGCAGCACAGACTCGCGTTGGCGGTGACGGCGGCTTCGGCGTAGAGGGCTTCGACGGTGGTGCGATAGTCGGACATGCTGTGATTCACGAGCGGATGCGATGGATCGTCCACGCAAGTGCGAACGCGGCAGGAAGAGTGACGAGCCAGGCAAGGAGGATCTTCTTGATGGTGCCGCTCCTCGCCGCCCCTGTCGAGATCCCGATTCCGAAGATGGCACCGACGGACACGTGCGTCGTCGAAACGGGAACTCCGAGTCGAGACGCGCCGAGAACGAGCGCCGCCGTCGTGATGTTGGCCGTGAATCCCTGTCCTGCGTTCATGCTCGTGATGTCGAAGCTCATCGTTTTCGCGATGCGGCGACCGTTCAAGATCGCGCCGATCGACATCCCGACTGCGACAGCGATCATCGCAGTCACGGGCGAAAGTGCGGCACCCACGAGCAGGAGGGCGGCGATTTTCGGTGTGTCGTTCAAGCCGCGCGAGAACCCGACGATGCCCGCGCTCGCGAAGTGCAAGCGGTCGAGCAGCTTCGAAGCTTGGAACCCGAAGACGCGGCCCGTGTACTCGACCCGACATTCCGCGTTGGATGCGACGACGGTTGCCCAGGTGTTCGAGGGGGAGGACATCGCATTGCCGCTGTCCGCGAAAGCGACGACGGGCGCCGTGACTTCACCGAAGCACACGCGCGAATCGTGCTCGACGCCGAGTTTCGCTCGCGCTCGACTCGCAAGTGGATACAGCACGGCGACCAGCGCGACTGCGCACAGCGGGCTGAGCAGCAACGGCAGCAAGAACGTGCGGCTCAGGCTGGTCCATCCCACGGCGTCGAAGCCGGCTGCGGCGACACCCGCTCCAGCGAGTCCGCCGACGAGCGCGTGCGTCGTCGAGATCGGGAGTCCGAAAAAGGTCGCCGTCATGACGACGATCGCTGCCGCGATGCCGACAGGAACGAGGAAGTTCGTGTCGCCGACGAAGACGCTTGGGACGATGCCCTTGCCGCTGAAAGCAGCGACGAGTCCGCCAGAAATCAGAACTGCCGCGATGGATCCTGCGAGTGTCGTGAGCGTGCCGTAGGTGAGCGCTTGTCGAAACGTGATCGTGCCGCTCCCGAGCAGAGTGGCGACGCCCTTGACGTTGTCATTGGCACCGTTGGCGTAGGAAAGCCAGGCAGCGCCGGCACAGAGGAGAAGGGCCGGGAGTTCCATTCGAAGCACGCATGGCTACTGAGTAGTCGCCGAAGCCGTGACGGCAATTCGAGCGTCTCCGTCGAAGCCGCACTCGAGCCCGGGCGTGGAGATTGCGTAGCCAGTTCTACGTCTCGAGCTCATGCACGAGCACGTCCAACTTGATTCGGCGCACATTGTGCTCCGAATAGGCGATCGTCACGACCGCAACTTGCGCCAGGCCTCTTTGCCCGACTCCAAGTCTTTTGCGAACTCGATCTCTTCGCTCAGCGTTTCACGCGCCTTCTTCGGCGATTCCTTCGGGTTCAAGCAGAAGAGATCCCACGCCTCGCCCTTCAATTTCCACTGACGCACGTGCCACTGGCGCGGTTTGATGCGTTCGAGCGGGAACGCGACGCAACGCCACGGTTTGTACTTCCACTTGTCGCCTTCCATCGAGCCGACTTTGTGCAGCACGCAACCGTCGTTGAAGAAGATGCACCAGCCCTTCGAGATCGCGAGCGCGGGCAGGCCTTCCTTCTTGCGCTTGGTCAGGTGGCCGTCTTTCTCGATGCGTTCGACGGCTTCGGGGCGCAGGTGGGGCAAGAACTTCGCGAGGTTGTTCTCGATGCGTTCGGCCTCGCCCTTCTCGAGCGGCGGACGACCGTTCACGCAGCAGATGCCACCGCAACTGGGATAGACGCAGTCGAATCGCGCTGTGTCCAGGCCTTCGATTTCGATCTCGCGCGACGCTGCTTCGAGCTTTTCTTTCGGGGTCATGAGTGGAGCGCGACAGTGTAGATGACCTTGTCGTCCCCGAGTGCGTAGAAGTCCTTCACTCGAGCGCACTCCTGTGCTCCGTACTTCGCGTAGAAGGCTCGCGTCGCATCGTACGCGGGCTTCGACGCCGTCTCGATCACGATCAGGCGACCGCCGAGCTCGCGAATCGATGCTTCGGCCGACTTCATCAGGGCATAGCCGACACCCGCTCCGTGCAACGCCGGATCGACCGCGATCCAGTACAGATCCCACGTTCCGACCGTGCACGGCGTCGCGCCAAAGCACGCGTATCCGGCTGTTTTCCCGCTGATTTCGGCCACCACGAAGCGATAGCCGACCTTCGGGTCCGCGTCGATCAGTTCGAGCGCGATGTCGATCTCGTGCTCGGCGAATACCTGCGTCGCACGCAATATCGCTTCGAGCGGGGCGCGATCGCTCGCGCGTTTTTCACGCAAGACGACCGCAGCGGCGGAGTGCGTCGCGGACGATCCGCGCGATGAGCTGTTCATGGGTGAGACCTGCGCGCGTTGCGGCCGTCGAAAGTCCGGCGCCGGGCGAGAGGTCGGGGTTGGGGTTGACGTCGAGGACCAGCGGACCACGCGTGGGATGCACGCGCATGTCGATCCTACCGTAACCTTCGAGCCCGATCGCGTCCCAAGCGGCAAGCGCTCTTTCGCCGAGAATTCGAGCCAAATCGCCGGGCAAGTCGACTGCCGGTTTAGGCATCGAGCCGGTGTACTCGGCGCTGTTTGGATCCCACTTCGCCTTGAAGGTGATCAGGCGCGGCTCACCTTTCGGGAAACTGTCGTAGTCGATCTCGGCGATCGGGAGCATTGCCTGTCCGCCGTCCGGGCCGGCCAGGATCGACACGTTGAACTCGCGGCCGTCCACGAATTCTTCGACCAGTGCCGGTTGCCGATACGTTCTCACCACATAGTCGATGCGCTCACGCAGAGTCTTCTCGGAACGCACGACGCTCGCGAGCTCGATCCCGTGGCTGGCGTCCTCGCGCGACGGTTTCACGATCCACGCCGACACGGAACGATTCGCGTGGAAAATGTCGGAGAACGCTCCGTCGGCATCGCGCGCAACGAAACCGATCGGCGTCGGAACTCCGACTGGGCTGAGGATCGCGCGCGTCCGAGGCTTTTCGAGCGCGAGCGTGATCGCGACCGGTCCCGAGCCCGTGTACGGAATGTCTGCCCATTCGAGCAGCCACGCGGCGGCCGCTTCGAAGCGCGCTTCACCGCCGATCGACTCGGCGAGCTGGAACACGATGTCGGCGCGCGCTTCGGTCAAGTTCGCGAGCGTCGCTCGCAGATCACGCGACGCGACGACGTCGATCGGCGTCCATCCGAGCGAGCGACACGCTTCTCGAATCGCGCTCGACGAGTCGTTCACCGCCGTCACCGCCACCGCATCGTGCGCCGCGCCGTGCGCGAGACCGGTGTCCACACTTTCGAAGATCCCGACGCGCATCAAGGATCCCTACGCAAGACCGTTGCGCGCCAGCGCACCGCGCACGATGGCTTCGATCAAGCCGGAGTAAGTGAGCCCACTGCGACCCGACAAAATGCACAAGTCGCCCGTGCGTGGATTCAGGCCCGGAAGCGGATTCACTTCGAGAAAACAAGGCGTTCCAGCGGCATCGAGCCGAACATCGACGCGCGAAACGTCGCGACAACCGAGCGCACGATGCGCGGACAGTGCGCACTCGGTGATCGCAGCGATGACGAGCGCATCGCGTTTCGGCGGCACGTGGTACTCGACCTCGTTCTCCCAATCGCGCTTCACTTCGAGCGAGTAGACGAACTCGGTCGGACGCGCGAGGCGCGGCACGATCTCCATCACACCGATCGCACGCGCGCTCGAGCCCTCGCCGAGCACGCCCACGGTGAACTCAGGCCCCGTGCAGAATTCTTCGACGAGCGCCGGTTGGTGGTAGTCGTCGACGATGCGCGCGACTTCGCGCCAGAGAGCAGTCACATCGGTGACGCGCGAGTGACGACGGATGCCCATGCTCGAGCCTTCGAACATCGGCTTCGCGATCAGAGGGAACGGTAGCGTGACACGCTCGACGTCTGCGACGGAGTCCACGACGACGAAGCGCGGCGTCGCGACGCCGTACGAGCTCGCGACGCGCTTCGCCAACGCCTTGTCGAGCGTCAAGGCGAGCGTCAAGGGATCCGAGTGCGTGCACGGCACCTTCAACATCTCACACACCGCCGGCACGTGAGCCTCGCGCGAGCGCGAACCTGCCGCGCCTTCGGCGATGTTGAACACGAGATCCGGCGGCGAAGCCAACAAGCGCTCGACGAAGCGCTTCCCGCCGCCGAGCTTTTCGGCGCTGTGGCCGAGCTCCGTCAAGACTCCCGCGATCGCGTCGACTGTGGCCGTCGAGTCGTACTCCTCGAGCGCATCCTCAGGCGCGCTCGCATCGGACACGAAGTCCGATTTCAGATCGAACGCGATCCCGATCCGCATCGCATCACTGCTTTTTCGCCGTGTTTTCAGCGGTGTTTTCAGTCGCGTTCTTCAGGCGCTCTTCGCGCGAGTGGCCGCGGTGGACCCACCCGCTCTTGCCGACGATCGGCGTGCCGTCCTCAGCGATGCGCGTGGAATCCGACTTGTCCGCGCCGTTCGAATGACCATTGCCGTTCGAATGACCGTTGGTGCCGTCGGAGTGACCATTGGTGCCGTTGGAGTGACCATTGGTGCCGTTGGAGCGCGCCTTCGGACCCGTCGTCGGCTTCACCTCGCCGTCGCGCGCGAGACGATTGGCCTTCGACATCAAGGCTGAACGACCCGCCGGCTCCGAGTACTCGAAGATGCGGCCCTGGTAGTTGCGCAGGATTGCCTTCTTCTTCTTCGGGTCGTAGTGCAACAAGTAGTTGGGCCCGACCGGGATCTTGCCGCCGCCGCCGGGACCGTCGATCACGTACTGCGGGATCGCGAGTCCGCTCGTGTGACCGCGCAGACCTTCCATGATCTCGATGCCCTTCGCGATCGAGGTGCGGAAGTGTTCGCCGCCGCGGATCTGATCGCACTGGTAGAGGTAGTAAGGTCGCACGCGCATCTTCATCAATCCGTGCACGAGGCCTTTGATCGTCGGCAGGTTGTCGTTCACGCCGCGCAACAGCACCGCCTGGTTGTTCAGCGGAATACCGGCTCGCAGCAACTTGTCGCAAGCCTTGGCGGCATCGGGCGTGAGCTCGCTCGGATGGTTGAAGTGCACGTTGATCCAGAGCGGGTGATACTTCTGGAGCATCTGGACGAGCTCGTCGTCGATGCGCTGCGGCAACGACACCGGCACGCGGCTCCCGATGCGGATGATCTCGAGGTGCGGGATCGCGCGCAGCTTCGAGAGGATCGACTCGAGCTTCTTCGTACCGTACGTGAGCGGATCACCGCCCGAAACGACGACGTCGCGCACGGCCGGAGTCTTCGCGATGTACTCGACCATGCGGTCGATCTCGATGTCGGGGACCGCGTCCTCGTACATGATCCGCTTGCGCGTGCAGTAGCGGCAGTAGATCGCGCAGCTGTTGCTGATCACCATCAACACGCGGTCGGGGTAGCGGTGCGTGATTCCGGGAACGGGCGAGTAATTCTCCTCGCCGAGCGGGTCTTCTTCGCCGAGGTCGCGGTACACGTACTCCTCGACGGTCGGTCCGACCTGACGCAGGATCGGATCGTCCTTGTCGTCCGCATCGACGAGCGCGAGGTAGTAGGGCGTGATGCCCATGCGGAAGTCCTTCAACACCGAGCGCTTCATCTCCCACTCGGAGGCGCTCTGCGGCAGGTACTTCGCGAGTTCGTCGAGCGTCGTGACGCGGTTTCGGAACTGCCACTTCCAGTCGTTCCACTGCTCGTCCGTGACGTCGGGGTAGAAGAACGCGCGTCCCGTCTTCTTCGGCGTCGGAGCGGTGATGAGAGAGGCAGGCAGTGAATTCGGAACGATGGATTGCATGGAGAATGGTCCTCAGTAAGGACAGTCAGCGTTCAACCGCGAACGGGACGAACGTCGAGCGCGCGCGATAGGCGCGATCCTGTGACGAGGCGTGGGAGAGACGCCGAAAAATGCGCGAAGCAGAGCTCGCGCGACGGTGGTACTTGGCGGGACCGGATCGGAATCCGGTCGAATCCTCTGCGGCAGGGCGCAGCGCGCGCGAATCGAAGTCAGCTCGACGACGCGCATCGAAGCTGGATACGGCGTAGCTGGGGAAGGATCGGCGTTCTCGCTCGCCGTCGAAGTTCCATCCGCGCGCGACGATGAGTCGGCGGCGGTGACGAACGATGGAGCGAGATGACGCGAGGCCATGAGCGAAGTACGAGCGCAGTTCTAACTTCGGATCGAGCTCGCGGAAAGTGGAGAAGCGCTCGCGTCTTCGAGATTCGAGACTGTCGCGCGTCTTGATCGAGGGAACCGTTCGCGCCCGTTCGACGTCTCGAAGTGGGCGCGCGTCGACCTCAACGCGCGTGTGGACAAGCTGTTCAAAATGTCTTGAGAAGCGGTGGACGGACTGTGGATTCCGCAGGCGATCTGCATCCGTCGCGAGCGGAGTGTGATCAGCTCGATCGATCGAGAGAGAGGGCGCAACGAGTGGGTGATGAGTCATGCTGCCGAGGTCCGGTAGCCCGGAGGGCAACGCTCATTCCTCTCTGGGTTCGTTCGCTCACTATCGACCTAAGTCCATGTCGGAACTAGCGTTGTCGTCGACTTGCGCGGGCGGAGCAATCGGAGCTGGAACAGGATCGGAGGTTCGGCATCCTGTCGCTCGCGGAGGTAGAGCCTCCGATTACACCCAAACGTCGGAGGTCTGACCTCCGAATCCATATGCTCGGTCACGTCCTCCTCGCCCTGTCCGACACTCGCTTGCGCGCGCGCATTCGACGCACGCTCTCGCAAGCCGACATCCTTGTGGAGAATGTGGAAAACCGGGACGAGCTCTGGTCACAGCTCGCGAAGACTTCGGCCGACATGTTGGTGGTCTCTCGCGCGCTCGTGCCGGCGCCGGTGACGGAGACGATTTCGTCGCTGCGCGGTCTGCCCGATTCACCCGAGATCGTCGTCATCGACAAGAAGGGCAATGCCGAGGACCGCGCGCAACTGCTGGCGGCAGGGGCCTTCACCGTCCTCGACGAAGCGCTGTCGAGTCACGCGTTGCGCGACGTCGTGTCGGCGATCCTCTCGCGACGACGCGTCGAGACCACGGGTTCGCTGGTCGCGAAACGCGCGCTTCCGGATCCGCGGCTCGACGATTTCATCACGTCGAGTCCAGCGATGAAGGCTTTCATGGGCCTCGTGCACCGTGTGGTCGCGTCGGACACATCGCTTTTGATCCTCGGTGAAACCGGAGTCGGCAAGGAGCACTTGGCGCGCGCGATTCACGCCGAAAGTCCGCGCGCGGGCGGGCCGTTCATCGCCGTCAACTGCGGCGCTTTGGCCGAAACACTGCTCGAAAGCGAGCTGTTCGGTCACGAGGAAGGCGCTTTCACCGGTGCGACGCGCTCGCGCCGCGGTTCGTTCGAGTTGGCGCACAAGGGCGTCGTGTTCCTCGACGAGATCGGCGAGCTGCCGCAGCACCTCCAAGTGAAATTGCTGCATGTGTTGCAGCGCCGCGAGATCCAGCGCTTGGGCGGTGAGCAAGCGATCAGCATCGACGTCCGCATCATGGCCGCGACGAATCGCGACATCGCCGATGACGTCGCGAGCAAGCTCTTCAGGCCCGATCTGTTCTATCGCTTGTCGGTCGTGACGCTCTCGATTCCCCCGCTGCGCGAGCGGCGTGAGGACATCGCGGTGCTCGTCGACAGCTACCTCGAGTACTTCCGCGGTCACATCCGCCGAAACGTCACGGGGGCCACGCCGGAAGCTCTGGCCGCGCTAGCGAACTATCCGTGGCCGGGGAACGTGCGCGAACTCGTCAACATCATCGAACGCGCGATGCTGCTCGTGACGGGCGACAAGATCCGGGTCGAGGACCTGCCTGCGTCCGTGCGCGGATCCACGGGTTCAGCCGACGAAATTCCGCGCCCAGAGGCGAACGCGACCACGACGAGGCAGCTTCCCGCGCACGTCTTGAATCAGCCGTGGCGCGACGCGCGCGAGTCGATGCTCGTCGAATTCGAGAGGGCCTACTTGCGCGCGCTCCTGGCCGAAACGGCTGGGAAAATCAACGAAACCGCGCGTCGAGCCGGGATCGAACCGCGCTCGCTCTTCGACAAGATGAAGCGTCACGGGTTGCGCAAGGAAGACTTCCGAACGCCGGAGAGCGATTCGTAGTCGACGCGTCGAGTTTCAGTTCACACCGAGCTCGCGCATCAAGTGACGTTGGCACGCCTGCGGGCGACCGCGGTCGACGCGCACGTACAACACATCGGCGGCGACACACGCCGACTTCAAGACGCTGTCGGCCTTGTGCGGCAGGAATCCCGTCGCAGCGAGCACGAGATCGACGCCACCGCGTTTGATGCTTTCCGACGCCGAATCGACGCGGTTCGGACTCAGGACGACGCGTCGCAAATCGCTGAACTCGAACGTGCGTTTCAGGACCTCGTCGAGATCGGGGTCGTTGCGATTCGACACGTAAAGGGCGCGTTTTCCGCGCGTTTTCACGCGCAGGCGCTCGAGGCCTGCGTCGACCATCACAGGGACGGGCGGTGCTTCTACATCGATCGCTGAAGAGTTTTCCAGTGCGTCGACGGCGGCCTGGGCTGCCGTCGTGCCGGAAAGTTGCGCTCGCAGCCACGACCACCGCGCGCGCTGATTGCGCTCGAAACTCGCGGGGCTCTCGCCGATCTCGAGGAAGTCGTCGCAGCGCTTCCGCAGCTCTTCGAGCAACTTGGGATTCGGCAACACGTCGCCGAGGCTCAGCGCCTGTGCCAACCAACCCTCGAGTTCGACACCTTTCTTGGTGTCGTCGAGCACCTTCAGGAGCCGGTTTTTCTCCTTCTTTTGCTGCGTTTTCTGCGCGTCGACGTTGTTCTCGCGCGCCCACGATCCGCGCGGCGCGTGCTCGGGATCGAGCACCGTCGCGAGCGTGCCGACGCTGTCGTGTTCATTGCGATGGCGATGCGCGATCCAGCGCAGGCGACCCATGCACTCGCCCCAACCGAGCAAGTCCGAGCCGCGCAACCAGCGCAACTCTTTCGCCAGGACGACGAGCTTCGGCGCGGCGAGCTCGAGGGCGGCGCGCTCCATCTTGGAAGCTTCTCCGTCGATCGCGCGTAGATCGCCGACGACTTCGAGGAACGGAATCGGCCCGGTCCACTCCTCGAGCTTCTTGCGAATGATCGCGAGACGCTGATCAGCATCGCTCGCCACCGGATCGAGTTGCGCGGCGTCGTACCAACCCTCTTCGTCCTCGCGCCGCAACTCGGCGGAATCGTTCAAGAACGAGATCGAGGCTTCGCAATCGTCGGCGAGATCCATCCACGTGTACGACGGCCGCCACGGCCGACCTTCGACCCTCAAGTTGCAGCTCTCCGGCAGCGAGTCCAGTTGCAGCGCCGCAACCTGGCCCGGCCATGCGATTTTCATCAACTGCGCGAGGTTCTTCGCGATCGTGGAGACGCGCGCGTGCGCCTCGTAGTTGCCGAAAACGCGCTCCTCCAAGCCGCGTGCACGACTGATCCAAGCCGTGACCTTCAGTCGCTGACGAAGCGGCGACCAGCGCGAGATCGACGACAGGTTGAACACGATGTCGGCGTCGATCTGCGAGAGCTCTTCGAGCACGAGCGCGAGATCAGCAGGATCGACGATGCGCGCCGGCGGGTGTTCGACGCGCGGCGGAAAAGCGAACTGCGGTGTCGCGTGCACAACCGTCGGCGCCGCGACGGCCGAGCTGGGTGCGGCGATCGGAATCGCGACCGGCGTGGCCGTGCTCGTCCTCGGCACAGAGAGCAGCTTGCGCGCCGCTTCGGAGGGAAACATCTGCCGGCACGCGTCGCGCAGCGCACTGCGCCGATCGATGCCGCGACCGATCCAGTTGTCGGAGGCGTTGGCGACGAACACTTCGACCCACTCGGCGCGTCGAAAGCGAAGTCGATAGGAGTGCGCGCTCAGTTGCGCCAAAAAGCTCTGCAATTCGTCATGAGTCGACATAGGTGCGGGCCAGGACCTGAAGCGAGTGGGCTCGGATCGAGACGGGCGCAGCGCGGAGGATACTCCGGCGCCACGAAAGCGCACGCGCCGTACATCCGAACCGAAGGTTCTGATTGAGTTCGTCGCTGCCCTTCCGTGCAGTCTTCGTGCACGAAAACAGGCTCGTTCTCACGCGCCGATCACGATCGCGGCGCTGGCTCGCGGATTGAAAAAGATGCCGACGCCGGCGATTCCGCCCGTCACGAGGAGAACCGGGACGAGGGCGGACAACTTCTCCGCATTCACCGCGATCGAGCTCCGTGTCGTCGGCACCTCGAAGCCATAGGATCTGTGCCGCATGACCGAGAAGAGCATCGGAAACCGCCCGCTCGCCGTGGCTGCGCTCGTCCTCGCGATCCTCGTCGCCTGGACGTACTGGGGTGTCCTCGCGCACGAGTTCGTCGCGATCGACACGGCGGTCTACCTGGCCGACAACGAGCACGTGAACACGGGTTGGTCACTCGCCAACGTGCGCTGGGCGTTCACGACGTTTCATGCGGCGAATTGGCATCCCCTGACGTGGATCTCGCACATGATCGACGTCGAGTTGTTCGGCTCGAAGCCCGCGGGACATCACGCGCTGAACGTGCTGCTCCACGCGACGAACAGCGTGTTGCTCGTCTGGATCCTCGCGCGCGCGACAGGCCGCAGCGGTGCCTCCTGCGTCGTCGCCGCCGTCTTCGCCGTGCATCCATTGCACGTCGAATCCGTCGCGTGGATCGTCGAGCGCAAGGACTTGCTCGCGACCTTGTTCGGGTTCCTCTCGATCGCCGCGTGGATGCGTCATGCCTGTTGCGGTTCGAAGTTCGCCTACGTCGCAGCGTCGGTGCTGTTCGCGTGTTCGCTGATGTCGAAGCCGATGCTCGTGACCTTGCCGTTCGTGTTGCTCTTGATGGACGCCTGGCCGCTCGCTCGCACGAAGCGCGGTTGGGGCTCGTTGGTGCTGGAAAAAACGCCGTTGTTCGCACTCGCAGCCCTTTCGTGTTGGATCACGTTGAAGGCGCAGAGTGCCGGCGGAGCCGTGCAGGGGCTCGCCGACATGACGCTCGCCGCGCGCGTTGAGAACGCTGTCGCCGGCATCGGTTGGTACGCGACGAAGATCGTCTGGCCGAGCGACTTGTCGTTCTTCTACCCGCTCGCGTCGACCCGCTCGATCGACGTCGTCTTCGGAGCGGCGCTCGTGCTCATCGCGAGCCTGGTGGCCTTCGCGACGCGCGCGCAGCGGCCGCAAATTGCTTTCGGTTGGTGTTCGTTCGCCGGCACATTGGTCCCCGTGCTCGGGTTGGTGCAAGTCGGCGGACAGGCTCACGCGGATCGCTACGCGTATTTCCCGCTGATCGGGTTGTCCCTCGCGATCGTCTTCGTGCTCGACGAGATCGTGCGTGAACGGCGCGTGAAACAACTCGCGGCAGTCATCACGGTGCTCGCGCTCGCGGCGATGGCGCGCGAACGAGTCGAGGCGTGGAAAGATTCGGAGACGCTCGCGCGACGCGCGCTGGCCGTCGATTCCGAAAACTACGTCGCGCGCAATTTGCTCGGGTGGAGCCTGTTCGAAAAGGGGCGCACCGAGGAAGGCCTCGTGGAACTCGAGCGGGCCGTCGCGATCGAGCCACACGATCCTGATGCGCGGCGCAACTACGGACGCGCGTTGATGCGCATCGGACGCAGCGCCGACGCGGAGCGCGAGTTGAAACGCGCCGCGCAGTTGCGCCCGAACGACGCGGGCGTCCTCGCCGATCTCGGGACTCTCATGTCCAAGCGCGGCGCCTTCGACGCGGCCGGAACCGTGCTCGCTCGCGCCGTCGAACTCGCGCCGGACGACGCACGCACGCGACTGGCTCTCGGCGAACATCTCGATCGTCACGGCGACATCGTCGGATCCGAGGCGGAATTTCGCCGCGCCGTCGACCTCGCTCCGGACGATCCGCGAGCGCGCGTCGATCTGGCCGCGGCGTGCATGGCGCAGGGTCGACGCGACGAGGCGCGCGCCCACTTGGACCACGCCTTGAAGTTCGACGCGGCGAGCGCGCAAGCGTCGCAGTTGCGCGCGAAATTGAGAGCGGGAGACGGCGATTCGAGCGGCGCGATCGCGGACCTACGTGTGGCACTCGCGGCACGCCCGAACTGGCCTCTCGCCGGAGCGGATCTCGCTTGGCTGCTCGCAACCGCGCGCGATCCGGCGTTGCGACGGCCGGCCGAGGCTCTGACGCTCGCTCATTCCGCCGTGAACGCGGGCAACAACGAGCGCGCGCTGTACCTCGACGTGCTCGCCGCCGCATTCGCGGCGAACGGTAGCTTCGAATCTGCCGTGACCACGGCCGAATTCGCCGAGCAACGGGCACGCGACGCCAACGAGACGGCTCTCGCACTCCGCATCGCCAAACGCCTGGCGTCGTACCGTGAAGCGCAACTGGATAGCGAGACTCCGCGATGAAGCTACGACGATTGCTCAAGATCGCTGCTGTTGCCGTCGGAGTGCTGATCGTGATCTTGGTGCTCGTGCATCGAGCGCTGATCCACGAGATCGGCGGCGCGAGCATGTTCGATCCCCGGGACTACCTGAAGCGCCTTTCGCCCGCTGCTGTCTCGATGTTGGAGGCGGCGTACAGCGATCTCGACGCCGAACTCGTCTTCGACGGTCACGTGCATCTGCCCGGGCTCGGCACGGACGCTTCGGGTTGCCGCTTGAACGCGAAGATGCAGTCGTGGGCGCATCCCAGAGCACGCGTGCAATTTCTCATCTACGCGGACGCGGCGCGCATCCGTGATTTGGAGCACGCGGACAGGCAGTACGTCGAGCGTTTGGTGGATCTCGCTCACGCGATCTCGAAGCACGGCAAGCTCGGCTTGCTGGCCTTCGACGCGCACTACTCGAAAGACGGCACTCTCGTCGAAGACGAGACGGAGATGTTCACGCCCAATGATTGGCCGGTGAAGATCGCACTGGAATTCCCGGATCTTTTCACGCCCATCGCATCCGTTCATCCGTACCGTCGGGACGCGGTTCAAGAACTCGCGCGCGCCGCCGACATGGGTTGTCGCATCGTGAAGTGGCTGCCGAACGCGATGGGCATCGATCCCGCGAGTGACCGTTGCGATCCGTTCTACGACGCGATGGCGCGACGCGGCATGGTGCTCTTGAGTCACGCAGGCGAGGAGCACGCCGTCGACGCTGACGACGCGCAGGAATTCGGCAACCCGCTGCGTCTGCGGCGTGCGCTGGACCGCGGCGTGAAGGTGATCGTCGCTCACTGCGCTTCGCTCGGCGAAGGCGACGATCTCGATGCAGAGGACGGACGCCGCGTGGAGAATTTCGATCTGTTCCTGCGGCTCATGGACGATCCGCGCTACGTCGGCAAAGTGTTCGGCGAGATCTCGGCGATCACGCAGACGAACCGTGCGGGGCGTCCGCTCGCGACGATGCTCGAACGCACGGACCTGCACGAGCGACTCGTCAACGGAACGGACTACCCTCTGCCCGCGATCAACGCGCTGTTTTCGACGCGGCAGCTCGAGCGGCGTGGCTACATCACCGCTGTCGAGCGCACGCATCTGAACGAGCTCTACGACGTCAATCCGCTGGCGTTCGATCTCGTGTTGAAGCGCACGGTGAAGCACCCGACGAAGGCCACGAAATTTCCCGCGTCCGTCTTCATGACGCGCGCGGGTCTCACGCGCTGATCGAGGCAGTCCGCGCTCCGCCTCCGAGCGCCAGCAGCAGGTCCGTCTTCGAAATGCTCGCGATCAGCTTGCGCGTCGTCGTCGAATCGACGACGGGAATGCGCTCGAACGGATGCGTGGAGAAGCGTTCCAACGTCTCTCGCAGCGAAGTGTCGGGCGTGACGACGGGGAATTCCTCGCGCAGGAGATCGTGTGCAATCGCTACCTGCGCGAGGGACGGATCATTCAAATACGCCTTGATTTCGTGCAGCGGAATGACGCCTTTGAATTGATGGTCGGCCGTCACGACGTACAAGTTGTGATGTCGATTGCCGACGAACCTGCTGACGATCTCTGAGAAGCGCGCGTTCTCCTGGATGCACACGGGATCGAGCTTCATCAGATCCGCAACGCACAACGTGTCCAACGCCGCTGCATCTGCTCCGCCGCGCGACTTCACGAACGACGAGTACAACGAGTCCGGCGAGATCGCCTTCGACGCCGTGTACGCAGTCACGCACGCGAGCATCAACGGCAGGACGATGTCGTAGTCGAGCGTCATCTCGAACAGGATCAAGATCGCCATCAACGGCGCGTGCGTCGTCGCGGCGAGGAACGCGCCCATGCCGACGAGTGCGTACGCTTGCGGCGGCGCCGTCGAGTTGGGCCAGATCTCGTGAACGCCTTCGCCGATGAGCGCGCCGACGATCGCTCCGACGAGTAGCGTGGGCGTGAAGACGCCGCCGACCGCTCCCGACCCGACCGTCGCCGCCGTTGCGACGAGCTTGAAGAGGAACAAGACGAGGAGTCCGCGCCACACGACATCGGACGTCAGGATCGATCCGAGCGCGTTGTACCCGTTGCCCCACACGTCGGGCACGGCCACCGACAAGAGGCCGACGACGAGTCCGCCGATCAGCATGCGTATGAAGATCGGCACGGGCAATTTGCCCATGAAACGAGCACTTTCCGTGAGCATCGCACGGAAGTAGGGCGACACCACGCCGCACACGAGACCGAGCAGGATGTAGGGAAGGATTTCGAAGTAGGTGACGAGCGAGAACCTCGGAACGCTGAACAAGGGATCGCCGCCCATGAACATGCGCGCCACGATCGTGGCCATCACCGAGGAGAAGACGAGCGGCCCGAAGCTCTCCATCGCGATCGTGCCGAGTACGATCTCGGCGACGAACATCGCTCCACCGACGGGCGCGTTGTACGCCGAAGCGATGCCGGCCGCAGCGCCACACGCGACCATCAAACGCAGTCTCGGTCGCGAGAAATTGGCGAAGCGTCCGATCGACGAAGCCATCAGTGCCGCGAGTTGCACCATCGGACCTTCGCGTCCGATCGAACCGCCCGATCCGATGGAGAACATCGACGACACGATGCGCACGAGAGACGGCCGGCTCTTGATGACGCCGTCGCCCAGCGTCACCGCCTCCATGTAGTCGACCGACTTGCGGCCGCGCGTCAGTCGCGAGCCGAAGAAGAGCACGAGCCCGGCGAGTAGGCCGCCGACCGCGGGGACCGCGATGCGTTGCCACGTCGGCAACGCGCGCGCGGTGTCGACGAGCGGAGCCCACGATTGAGTCAAGCACCACTGCACGAACCGCGTCACGGCGGTGAACGCCGGCATCGACAGGCCGCCGACGGCGCCGATCAGTCCGGCCCAGAAAAGCGTCACGTACGCCTCGCTCGGCCGGAAGCGTTCGAACACCCACAGACGCAGGCGCAGCAGGCGCGTGAAAGTGGGGCTCGTCACGGGAGGGGGGAGCTTACGCCCCGATCGAGGCGAAGAGAATCGCGCACACTGCGGCGCCGATCGTTGCGGCATCGTGCCCTCGAATAGCTACCAAATTCATCTCGTCGGCGTTCGCTGGCTGGCGGACGATTGTCTCGCGACTTCGCGGCGATACACTCCCAGCTCGCCGCGACTGCGCTCGATCTCCCGAGCGCGCCGGCACACTGAAGTTCCTCTCCATGAAGCCGACAGCACTGGGAATGGTCGAGACCAAAGGTCTCGTGGGTCACATCGAAGCCGCGGACGCCATGGTGAAAGCCGCCATGGTCGAACTGTTCGGCCGCGAGAACATCACCGCCGGCTACTGGACGATGTTCGTCGTCGGCGAGGTCGGTGCAGTGAAAGCCGCGACCGACGCCGGTGCCGCCGCAGCGCGTCGCGTCGGCGAGTTGGTCAGCGTGCACGTGATCCCGCGTCCGCACGATCAACTGTGGCGCATCCTCCCGAAGATGCAGCCTCTGCCGGGCAAAGCTGCGAAGCCCGCGGGCAAGAATCCGGATTGAGTGAACTGCGTTCGCGCGACGACGCGCGGACGAGAGCACCATGTCCTCAGGAATCGACCCCGATCTGCGCGCGCTGCAAGACGTGCGCGACATGGTGGCTCGCGCCAAGCGAGCCTGCGAGGCGATCCATCACTACGACCAGCGACAAGCGGACGCGTTGTGCGCGGCGATGGCGAAAGCGGGAGCCGCGGCGGCGTACGACTTGGCGCGGCTCGCCGTCGAAGAGACCGGCATCGGTCGCGTGCACTACAAAGTGCTCAAGAACTTGGTCGGATCGGAAGGCGCGTGGGCTTCGATCCAAAACGAGAAGACGGTCGGCGTCATCTCGCGCGACGAGCGCACCGGCGTCGTCGAGGTCGCGACCGCGTCCGGTGTGATCGCGGGTATCGTGCCGACGACGAATCCGACTTCGACGGCGTTGTTCAAGTCGATCATCAGCGTCAAGGGCAAGAACGCGATCGTCATCAGCCCGCATCCACGCGCGCGTCGCTGCATCGCCGAGAGCGCCGAAGTCCTGCGTCGCGCGATCGAACGCGCCGGCGGACCGCCCGATCTCGTCCTCTCGCTCCCGAATCCGACGATCGAGTCGACGGGTGCGTTGATGAAGCACAAGGACGTCGCGTTGATCCTCGCGACCGGCGGCACGGCTCTCGTGCAAGCGGCGTATTCCTCGGGAAAACCGGCCTACGGTGTCGGTCCCGGGAACGTGCCTTGCTACATCGATCGCTCGGCCGACATCGCGTGGGCTGCGCAAGCGATCACCGCGAGTCAGAGCTTCGACAACGCGACGTTGTGCTGCTCGGAACAAGGTCTGATCCTCGATGCACCCATCGCGAATCAACTGATCGCGGAGCTCGTGAAGCGCGGCGCCTACCTGTGCAACGAGGACGAGACCAAGAAACTGGCCAAGTTCTGCAACGTGCGCGGCCACATGAACCCCGACGTCGTGGGCATCGATCCGTGGCGCGTCGCCGAGCTGTCGGGCTTCGCTGTCCCGAAGACGACGACGATCCTGCTCGCGTGGCAAGGCGGCATCGGCAAAGACTGGCCGCTCTCGATCGAGATTTTGTGCCCCGTGTTGTCGCTGCACAAAGTCGATGGTTGGAAGGAAGGCTGTCAGGCGTGCATGGACATGCTCGCGTTCGACGGCCTCGGTCACACGCTGGGCATCCACGCGAAGGACGAGCGCGTGCTCGAAGCGTTCTTCCTCGAGAAGCCAGCCAATCGCATCATCGTCAACGGTCCGTGCTCGCAAGGTGCAGTCGGATATTCGACGAACCTCGTGCCGTCGATGTCGCTCGGTTGCGGTCCGCAAGCGGGCAACATCACGAGCGACAACATCACCGCGAAGCACTTGATCAACATCAAGCGCGCGGCGTTCGTGCGCCGCGACTGGGCGCAGATCGAGCAGCGCGATCACGAGCGCGTCGCGGCGCTGACGAAAGACGGGATGCCGCGCGGCTCGGGATTGCGTGGAGATCCGGCGCTGAGCTCCAGTGTTCCCCTCGCGAGTTCGAGCGCGCTCACGCCGGATGCCGGCAGCAATTGGCGCGGAAACCCAGCGAGCAGCGAGCGTGCGACCCCGACGACGAGCGAGACGGCGACGCCGTGGAAATCGAAAGTCGCTCCCGCACAAAAGAGCACTCCGCCCGTGAGCGGTTTCGCCGCCGGATCCGGCGTGACGTCGACTTTGCCGACCTTCATGTCGCCGTCGACGATTCAACCGGCACCGAAACCGCTCGCACCGACCGCGCCGAAAACGACGTCGCCCTACGCCGGCGGCGCACTGAGCTCGATCGAAATTCAGACCCTGATGTCACACGCCGGAAGCGGATGCCCGCTCGGCCCGTGCAAGGGTTGTCCGCATCACGAAGTCACCACCGGATCGTGCCGCGCGTGAAACGCGGACGTTCCAACCAACCACAAGAAAGAACTGAACGATGGACAGCATGATCGCCCTGGGCCTGATCGAGACGAAAGGTCTGATCGGCGCCATCGAAGCCGCGGACGCCATGTGCAAAGCCGCGAAGGTGACGTTGATCGGGAAAGAACGCTCCGGCGGAGCACTCATGACCGTGATGGTGCGCGGCGAAGTCGGCGCGGTGAAAGCCGCCGTCGAAGCCGGTGCCGCAGCTGCGAAGCGCGTTGGCGAACTCGTCGGACAGCACGTGATTCCGCGTCCGGCGGGCGATCTCGATCTGTTCTTGCCGCCGATTCCGACGGATTCGAAGTGAGCCCGTTGGCGCGGCGGTAGAGCGCGCTCTCTCGTGTCATGTCCACCATTCGAGCCATCGAGCTGCGCGGCGCGGTCTTCATCGATCAGATGCAGCCGCAATTCGCAGCGACCGTAGCCACCAACTCGAACGGGTTTTTTCCCGTGACGGGCGAAGCTGCGTTTTGGCTCGAAGTGCAGCCGGGCATCGTCATCAATCGTTTGATGGACGTTGCGTTGAAGAGTTGCGACGTGAAGCCGGGCGCGCTCGTCACGGAGCGCAGCTACGGCACGCTCGAAGTGCACGGGCCCGATCAAGGTCAAGTGCGTCAAGCAGGCGAGCTGATCTTGAAGGCGGCCGGTTGCACGATGGCCGATGCACTGCAACCGAACCTGCTGACGAGCGAGATCATCCGCAAGATCAGCGACCACCAGGCGATGATGATCAATCGCACGCGATCGGGGATGCTCGTGCTCGGCGACGACACGCTGTACACGCTCGAAGTGAATCCGGCCGTGTACGTGACGCTGGCTGCGAACGAAGCCGAGAAGGCGTCGCCGATTCGGCTCGTCGGACTCGGCGCGGAGGGTGCCGTCGGTCGCTTGCGTCTCGCCGGCACGGACGCCGAGATCGAAGAAGCGGTGAAAGCGGTTCAGCGCGCTCTCTCAGGTCTGCGCGGCCGTGCGAATGCGGGGATCGACTGATGTTCCTGGGTCGCGTCATCGGCGAAGTGTGGGCGACGAAGAAGGTCGACGATTTGCGCTCCATGCGCTTGCTCGTCGTCGAGTCGCTCGACGAACATCGCGAACCTGGTGCGCCCAAAGTCACGCCCGTGGTCTGTGCGGACACGCTGGGTGCTGCGCTCGGACAACACGTCGTCGTCGCGTTCGGCAAGGCCGCGCGCGTCGCGGCGCTCGGCGCTGACGGCGATTTCGCATTCGAAGCTGCTGTCGTCGGCATCGTCGACGATTTCGACGTGCCGAGCGCGCCGGCGAGCTGGCGCAAGGAGCCCGTCTGATGTTGATCGGCACCGTCGTCGGCAACCTGTGGGCCACCAAGAAAGATCCGACGCTGATCGGACTGCGCTTCCTCGTCATCCGCCCGTTCACGAGCGATGGCAGGGAATCGGCCGAGACGTTGGTAGCCGTTGACACGCTCGGCGCCGGCATTGGCGAGCGCGTGCTCGTCGTGTTCGGTCGCGCTGCGCGTCACTGCATCGGCCGCAGTCACGACATCGGCTTCCAAACGGCGGTGTCCGCGATCATCGACAAGATGGAATTGGCCGATGGACGCGTCATCGGCTCGACGAAAGATCACGACCAATCGGTGAAGAGGTGAGTCCCATGAATCGCAATGATCAGAATCCGGAAATGCGCGACGACGTCGAGCTCGACATCGCGATCGGTGTGCTCGAACTGTGCTCCATCGCGCGCGGAGTCGAAGTCGCCGACGCGGTGCTGAAGGAAGCACACGTGGAGATGCTGTTCGCGACGCCGGTGCAGCCGGGCAAGTACGTGATGCTCTTCACGGGAGCGGTGGCTGACGTGCGTGCGTCGGCGACCAAAGGCGCGCAGCTGGCGGCGGGGGACCTGGTCGATCAACTCGTGATCCCGCAAATTCACGATCAGATCGTGCCGATGCTCCGCCGCAAGGGCGGCAAGATCAACGGCAGCCTCGATGCGATCGGCGTGATCGAAACGAACACGGTGGCGTCGACGGTGAGTGCCGCGGACATCGCGCTCAAGACGGCGACCGTCGACTTGGTCGACATCCGCATCGCGAACGGACTCGGTGGAAAGAGCTTTTTCACGCTGACTGGCGAAGTCAGCGACGTGCGCAGTTCCGTCGCCGCTGGCGCGCGGATGGCGCAAGAGCGCGGCCTTTTGACGCGCGAAGTCGTGATCCCGCGTCCGCATCCCGAACTGATTCGCCACCTCTGACGAGGATGCTCGCATGCCGCGTCGCTTCTTGACGGTCGAAGATCTGCGTCGCTTGCAAGCGGCAGGCTCTGAGATCGTGCTCGACGCGGACACGCTTCTGACGCCGCATGCGGAAGCGTTCGCCGCCGAGCAAGGTCTCGCGCTGCGCAGCGCGAGCGGCGCCGGCTATGTCGAACCGACGCCCGATCGCGGTCCCGACGCCGAGCGCGCTCAACGCACGCTGCCGCACATGCCTGAGCCGATCGACGACGATCCGACGACGAGCGTCGTGATCACCGCGGTCGGCAAGAATCGCCCTGGTGTGCTGTCGGAGATCACGACCGCGCTCGCGCAGAGTCAGGCGAGTGTGCACGACATCAGCCAACGCATGATCGAGGGCTACTTCCACATGGTGCTGACGGTGGAGCTGACCGGTGGCGCCAGTTTCGCGCAGATGAAGCAGTGCATGGAGTGCCTGGGTGGGCCCGATGATTACGTCGTCCGGGTGATGCACGAGCGCGTGTTCAGGTTCATGCATCGGATCTGAGACACGACTCCAACGGCTCGGCTCGGGCCAATGTCCGCCGAATCAAGTGGGTCGCTGAGCTTCTCGGCGACCCATAAACAGCTCGGGCCGCAACCCCTTCTCGAGGACGCGGCCCGATGCACTTCGCGGCACTACTTCGGACCAGGTGTGTCCATCAAATGTTGTTTGTGCTCACGCAGCGTGGGCAGGGTGCGGGTGATGAAGGCGCGCAGGTCCGTGTCATCGGCCTTCGTGGAATAGCGTTCGAAAAGCTCGATCGCGTCGTCGTGTGCAGTGGCCTGAGCCGACCGGTAGTCGCGCTCGAACTGTTCGCCGTCGAGCTTCTGCAGCTCAACCAGCTTTTTCTCGTGCGCGGCGTCGACGCGCGTCGGGGGCGTGAAGCCCTTCTCCGTCGCGATTCGGTCGAGCTCGCGGTTCGCCTTGCCGTGGCCGTCGACCATCATCTGCGCGAAGTCCAAGGTGCCACGCGAGACCTGCTTCATCTGCGCGATCCGCGACGACTGCACTTCGAACATGCCACCGATCGTGGCCTTCTCGATGAACTTCTTGTCGTCCGCCGACAGCTTGGAATCCGGCATTGCGGCCGTCTTGTCGCTGCTCGACATCGAAGCATGGGTCGCATTCGTGCCACGTGCGTTCGAGTCGTTCCGATCGTGACGATCGGAATGGCACGCGCACAGCGCGGCGATGAGGGGAAGAACCAGTTTGGTGGAGTTCATGTCGGTACCGTTTGGGATGGATCGTTGCGTCGATCGCGACGCGGCCTCGCGCGCCGGAGAGCGGCTGCGCAAGATGCGACGAAGCAACGCGTATGCCGACGACTACTGACTGTGCGGACGACCGGTAACCCTGAGAGAGCGTTGCCAGCGCATGCAATTTCTACAACTTGAAGCGCGCCGGGGGCGGGCATCATCCGCCCGCAACCATGTCCGCCGAATCAAGTCGGTCGCATTGGCTCCCGACTATCCGAGTTCGCCGCTCGTGGGCTGAGCCACAAATTCGCGGCAGAACTCGGGCTGCTTGCACCTCCCTGGACTGCGTTGCAGTTCCTCCGAGGGTTGCGGCGAACCCGCGTCGTCACTGCACCTTGCGAGGAAGACGCAATCAGCCCGCCTTCTGACGCGAATTTGTGGCTCAACCCACTCGCTTCACGTTTCGCCGCACCGAGCAACTCGACGAGCTCGAGCTGCTCGGCCCATTGGCTCAGGTACCCTTCGTCGAGGCGGTCCTGCCACACGCTCAGCACATTGATCACATCACGCCAGTGTCGCTCGGATGCGCGGCCGCCCTGCTCGTAGCAGAGCAGTTTCTGCAACACGAAGTCTTCGTGTGATCGGATCCGAACCTCACTGCGAGGATTGGCCCAAATGGCGGCCAGCCGAGCACGTTTCAGCTGGCTGTCGAAGAAGCCAGCGCGCGCTCGAACGTAGACATCCATCTTCACGAACGTCGACCGATGGACCCTCGTGAACATGCGTTTGTGCTGGACAGCTTCGAGCACGAACGACGGCTCGACCAAGAAGCTCGTCGAAGCCCGTTGCACGAACGCATCGATTCGACTCGGGCTCAGGTCGACCGCGATGTCGACGTCGTTCGTGAGGCGCCACTCCGAGTAGTAGGAGCTGGCAACGGAGCCGCCGATGACGTGCGGGATCGAGAGACTCTCGAAAAGCTCCGATGCGATCACAGCCGCATCCGTCAGGGCCGGCGGAATCACCACCCCTCGACCTCGGGATCCCAATTGAACCAGCGCATCGTGAACGCGCGTCCGTAGCGTAGGGCCGCGAGTCGGTACTTGATCTCGTTCTCGTCTGCGCTCGGATACCGATCCGCGAGCTGGATCCGCGCCATTTCCTCAGCGGCTCAGTACATGTCGTCGATCCGCGCGATGCGATCGATCGGATCCATCGAGCGCACGTGGTCGATCACGATGCGCTGGGCCCACGCCTCGGCCGGCGACAGTCGCTGCGGATGTTTGTGCGGAGGGAGAGTCATCGATGTGACCGTCCTGACTCTACGAACTGTCCCTCGACTTCAGGCGCGTCTCCGCTCGCCGAGCACGTGATTCGACAAGCTCGCGCAATCGGATCGCGAGGGTGCGCGCGTGAGCCGGAGCAGGCCATTATCCACGCACGCCCACCGATCGGACTGGGTCGAGGTGAGTTCGTCCTCGAGCATCTTGAATGAGAACCACGCCCACGACCGCATCCCGCACGATGACGAACCAGATGTCGCCACGCTTGGAGTTCCGCGCGCAGATCGAATCCGTCTCACGACCGTCATCCTGGGTCAGCCTCAGGCGGTCCGTCGTACGCAAGCCACTCGGCGACACCTGAGGCCTTCGCGTAATCCGCTGCCGCTCGCCGACTCTGCTGTCGGATGAACTCACGCCGTTGCTTGCGTGACCTTGCGAGCAACGTCTGGATCGGGGTCGAACTCGAGTCCGATCTGGGCGTCGAGTCCGCACCCTCCATACGAGCCCATGCCGCGTCCACAAGCCCTTCGCGAACGGCTCTAACCGAGAGGAAATGCAGGCGTTGCCGTCGCTCGTATCCGTAGCGCGGCGCTACAACCGATCAGGTGCGTGCCGAACCGGTGGCGCGCGCAAAAAAGTGAACATGAACTGCAACTCCGCCGCGCGCCGTTGGTCGTAGAGTGGGAGGCATCATGCGCGTTTGGATTGCAATCGTGTGTCTGGCGGCAGTCGTCCGGGGCCAAGGCTCGGCTGACGAACTCGTTTTCAAGCAAGTCTCGGCACCGGCGACCGACATCGTGTCGGGGCGCGTGCGACTGCCGGATCCGGCGGACCTCGCGACGACGTCGCAGGCGTTGTTCGTGCCGATCGAGTTCGGGCGCGCGAGCGACGGGACGTGGACTTTCGAACGAACGCTTCACATCGGTGCGGACGGTGCACTCGCGTTCGCGTTACTCACGCCCGAAACAGCGCAGTTCGCAGTCGAAGTCAGCACAGCCGGCGGTCCGTTCACTTCGGTAGAGCACGCTTTCGGCTGGCGGAGCGTCGAAGTGCGCTCTCAATCGCCGGCGAGCGAACGGCCGGGTTGGCGGGTGGATCGATACGACGTCGCGAACGTCACTGCGGGCGAGCGCGTATTGCGCCTGCGGTCGAGCGTCGATTTCACGCGCGACAGTCGTCTCGTCGTGCGCGACGCTTCGAAGTGGGCAGTGTCGGCTCACGTGACGACGCTCGCGACGACGAGCGATCGCGAAATCGGCATCGTCGCGCACGTGTTCGACACGACGCTCCTCGGTCTGCGCGATCCGCAAGAGGCCGGAGCTCGCGGTGATCGCGGTACAAACGAAAGCGACACTCGCGATCCGAGCTCGGGCGCGGCCCCGGACCTCGCTGTAAACGACTTCCACGAGCCGCGGATCACACGTCGCACGAGTCCGTTGCTCAACCTCATCGACACCTGTTTCGTCGACATCGCCTCGGCGAACGGCGCCAGCCGACTCCCGCTGTTCGACGACGGCCGACACGGCGATGGATTGGCCTTCGACGGAGTTTTCGGCGCCTTTGTGCCGCGTTGGACGAGCGGTGACGTCACAGCACGCGTCGAAATCGTCGGCTCCGCGGATGGAGTGCGCTTCGAACGCGCGGTTCAACTCTTCGTTCCGATCGTCGAGCGACGGACGCTCCTCACCGGCCTCGTTGAAACGAGCGTCGAGGACGCGCTGCGTCTGAAGATCGAACTCGGCGCACTCGCGCTCACCGAACCCGCACAACTGCACGTGTCCGCCGAAGTATGGGGGATCGACGAGCGCGGCGAATTCGCGCCGGTATGTTGGCTCTCGCGCATGCTCGTCCCCGAGATCGTCGGCGGCGAATGGCGCTTGCCCATGCTTCTCGATGGTCGCTGGATCGACGTGACGAAGACGCATGCGCCGTTCGTCTTGCGCAAGGTGCGCGTGCAAGATCCCGACACGCACGCGGTGTACGACGCGGCCGATTGGATGCCGCTCGACATTCTCACGCTGCCGCCGATCGTCGGACTCGGAACGAGCACCGTGACACGCTCGATGTTGTCGGCACCGATTCCGGCGTCGTCGGCACTGCTATCCCCAGACACGTACCAACTCGCTCCCAAACCGTTCGGCCGGAGACTGCTGCTCGTGCACGGTTACTGCTCGAGCGGATCGATCTGGCCGGCTGCTGACTTCACAGCGCCGAAGCAAGAGTTCCTCGACCCGAACCGAAATCGCTCGCACGATCAGTTCGCGCAGTTGTTGCGCACTGCTGTGAACGCGCGCGGTTCGTTCGGCGTCGTCGGCCACAGCCAAGGCGGGCCGGCGGCGTTGCACTTGTACACGTATTACGTCAGCGGACTCGACACTGCAGTCGGACCGCGCCTGATCCAGAGCGTCGCGTCGCCGTACCAAGGCACGCCGCTCGCGTCGCTCGGATCATTCGCGTGCGGCACGAACAACGACATGACGATGAGTGGTGCTCCGGTGTGGCTCGCAGGTATTCCGAGCTGGGCGCGAGCGCGGGTTCACTATTGGACGACGTCAAACAGCGGCTCGGCGTGCAACTTCTTCACGGGCCTCCTGCTCACCGATCCCGAGGACGGCACGACCGAACAGTTCCGCGGCCAGTTGCCCGGCGCGAATTCGATGGGCCACATGACCGGTTGGTGTCACACGACGGGGATGTCGAATCCCGCGAACTACACCGATCACTCGCGCAATGCGCTGATGAATACGAATGCGGCGCGGTAAGTCGATCGGCTTCGCGGAGCCTGCCATCCCCAGGTGGTGGCGTTTCTCTGCCACTGCGTCGCCTTTCGCCTCGTGATCCGACCTGATCGATCTGCAGGACGAAGCGAGGGAGCTTCCCGCACCGACGAATTCGACGGCCTGGCACGCAAGTGCGCACTTTCGCGATCGTCTTCGGGGCGACGCAGCTCGCCTGCTCCAAGTACCGCATGCCGATGTCTCACATGATCGCTCGAGGGTCTGAGTCCAGGTGGAATGACCCTCGTTGGACCCGAACAGAGTCGTGCAGCGACTCGACCAAGTCGCACGATCGGAACCCGCTCTTTCAACTTCTTCCGATCCAACACGAGCCGGAACGCTCGACGGACGATACAAGTAGAGAACCCATCCCGCATGCGGATCACTGTTCTCACTGACCTCGACAAGAAGAAGGACCCTCGGTCGTACGACAAGGTCGTCGATCAGGTCGTCGCTGCGCTCGTTTCCGGCGGGCACGAAGCCACCATCCTCGGCGTGCACCGCGATCTGCACGCGTTGATCGACGGGCTGACGAACCCGAAGCCGGACCTCGTCTTCAACTTGTTCGAGAACTTCGGCAAGGTGCGACTCGGCGCCGTGTGCGTCGTCGGGCTGCTCGACTTGCTCGAAGTGCCGTACGTCGGCGGCGGGCCAGGCGAATTCTTCCTGCAGCAGGACAAGGGCATCACGAAGAAGCTGCTCGCCTTCGAGGGCGTTCCGTTCCCACCGTTCGCCGTATTCACTCCCGACTCGGGGTTGGAGCGCGCCGTTGGCTTGAAGATGCCGCTCATCGTCAAGCCGCTCTCGATGGACAGCTCGATCGGCATCTCTCCGAGCTCCATCGTGACGAACGAAAAAGACCTGATGAAGCGGGTCGCCGCCGTGCACGAGCGGGTCAAGGACAACGCGCTCGTCGAAGAGTTCATCGACGGCCGCGAGTTCAACATCGCGATCCTCGGCAATCAGCATCCGATCGCGCTGCCGCCGATGGAGATCGATTTTTCGGGGCTCCCTGAGCGCGCCGCGCGCATCCTCGACAGCCAAGCGAAGTGGGCTGAAGACAGCATGCGCTTCAAAGGCACGCGCGCAATTTTGGCTCAAATTCCAGATGAATTGCGCACGAAATTGCAATCGGTAGCGTTGGCCGCGTACCGAGCGCTGCACGTGCGCGACTACGGCCGCGTCGACATGCGCGTCGACGCCGACGGCAATCCGTTCGTCATCGAAGTCAATGCGAGTTGCTATCTGGAGCAGACGAGCGAGTTCGCAACCGCGGCCGCGGCAGCCGGGATTCCTTACGACGTCTTGATCCCGCGTATCGTCGACGGCGCGGTCGAACGTTTGAATTTGGTGCGCGCGCAGACTGCGACGCCCACGCCTGAGCCCTCACCTTCCGCCGCGAAGTGATCGTACGGTGCCAGGGACAACCACGACGGTTCGCGCTGGCCGCTGATCGTGTGTGTACCGAGCCAGAGCAATTTTTCCCCGATGCGCTGCTAC